>Ga0123356_10001370_pt1 | contig 26971 bp, 24 predicted proteins | sample TergutEmb28metaG_2_FD_92546 | JGI IMG/M metagenome (GOLD analysis project Ga0123356, IMG submission 92546) | Embiratermes neotenicus P3 segment gut microbial communities from Petit-Saut dam, French Guiana - Emb289 P3 | ecosystem: Host-associated > Arthropoda: Insects > Digestive system > Gut ...
TATCGCCATCGGCCGCGCCGTCTATCCATCAATCGGCGTTATGTACCTGATGGGTAGAGCGTTCAATGTGTTGTTCTACGTCTTGGTCGCATTCTTCATCATCAAATCCGTCCGTAGAGGTAAGTGGGCTTATGCATTTATCGCCTTATTCCCAATGTTCATTTGCCAAGCCGCAAGTTATTCGGCAGATGCAATTGCAGCAGTTGGTATTTTCGGTCTTTTTGCCATCGTCCACAACCTGTTTATTCAAGACAAGAAAATAACACGGAAACAAATTGTCGCTATTATCACTTTCGCGCTCATAGCATGCCTCATTCGTCCGCCATATTTCGTGCTACTATTGCCATTATTATTCTTGCCAAAGCGTCTATTCAAGAATCAATTACACAAATGGATTATGGTAATTGCTTCCGGTCTAGCAGTCTCATTTTCGATACTCGGATGGATGCTCTTCTATAATTCCAGTCTCAACCTGCCAACCGGATCAGGCGGGACAGCTGGAGACAAAATTTCTTTCATATTATCAAATCCAATCCAGTATTCTGTCATGGTCGCTCGCGGGTTCATACAGTTTGAGAACGGCTCTATTCTTCGTCATATCTACGAAGCTCCAGGAGCGTTTTCATGGATATATTATGGTCTCCCGTCAGAGGTAATGGTGCTACTGTATATTACGCTACTATTAACCGCAATCGCAGCTCATGAGCGCAAGACTTCAAACGGCAAAGAAGCCACATTGGCGTTTTTCACTTTCCTCGCGGTGCTCATAGCGACCCCCACGGCTATGTTTATCATGAGTGGTGACGAACCATCAGGTACTAAATTCAATTTCGGCCTTCAAGGTCGGTACTTTACGCCCATGTTCGTTGTTCTCATCCCACTTCTGATGTGGCTGCGTCGTTTCGCCACAATAGATTTCAAAGGAAAGAACACACTAGGTATCATCGTGCTATTTGTAGCCACTCTCGCTCTTTCTTCCTACATTATTCAGACGTTAGTAAAATTCTCATAAAGGAGCTATATGATTATTATTATCTACGGAACCACAGCAGAGTTAATCAAAATGATTGGACTGATTCGCGAGTTCGATGCCAACAAAGTCGATTACATCACTATTAACACCAACTGGCAGGCTAAGGAAGTAAAGGAACTTATCGAATATGCTGGTTTCCCAGAACCGACTATTTCTCTCACGAAAGGCAACAAGGGTAAAGACATCACTAGTATGAAGCAAGCAGTGCCGTGGCTTGCGTCACTCAAAATTGGTTTTATTGCAAATAACCAGCGCATCAGGAAGCTTGTCAAAAAGAGCGGCAAGAAGCCGCTAGTTATGGTGCACGGCGACACCGTTACGACACCACTCGGCGCTCTGTGGGGCCGCTTGCAGGGATATCGGGTCGCTCATGTTGAAGCTGGTCTACGCAGTCACGATTGGCGCAATCCATTCCCAGAAGAAATTGATCGCCGTATTGCCACTAAGCTTTGTCGTGTTCATTTTGCCCCAGGTAAAATCCCAATCTCTGACCTCAAGAAAGAAAAAGTCAAAGGCGACATCATCGACACCGGCATCAACACGGTTTATGACGCAATGATACTAGCCAAAGAGTCTGTGACTAAAAGCAAGATCAAACTCCCCAAATCATACGGGTTAGTCTCGATACACCGCGTAGAACTGCTCAGCAAGCCGGACGAATTACGCAAGCTCCTGGAGCTTGTCAACAATCACGCCAAGGCTGGCCACAAACTTATTTTCATCGACCACCCTGTTACATACGACAAGATTAATGAGCTCGACTTCAATAAATATCTCTCATCCAAGAACATCACTCGCATCCCTAAGCAGAAGTACTTCGACTTCATCCAGATTGTCTCCAAATCAGACTACATTGTGACGGATAGCGGCGGTTTGCAAGAAGAAGCGGCCTATCTAAACATCCCTTGTCTAGTTCACCGTATCGCAAGCGAGCGCCAAGAGGGAATTGGTGAAAACGTAATCCTGTCGAAATACGACGGAAAAATCGTCAAAGACTTCCTAGCCAAGCCTAGTAAATTCCGCGGCAAAACCGCTAAGCCTCGCCAATCACCTTCTGGTATTATCATGAAATATCTCAAGAAGAATAATTACGTGTAAGATCTTTCCAAAGTCCTACTACAAGAGTTACTAAAGCAACGCTAGCTGCCGCTATTTGTGACAGTAGTACTCTTCTCACAATTTCGCCTTCCCCGCTCATCACAAAGAATGCAACGCCAAAGAATATAGGGGCGAGTATGGCTAAGCCAAAAGACAGCCTCAGCCTAACGCGACATATCGCCATCACACCTAGATATATTGCTAGCGAAAATAGCACCGCGGAGAGCAGGGCAAGTGGCATTAGCTGTAGAAATGGATTGTCAGGTAGTCCGAACACCACCCCAATAATAAACCCTTTCGTTATTAGACACCCTGCCGCAGCAGTTATTGTTAAGCCGAGCGTTATCAAAAAGAACTTTCGCACAGTCCGCATATCCCCTCCTACAGCCCTAGGAGCGGCAAGCCACATTAATGGCGTCGCCATTGCTAGAATAATCTTAGCAACAGTAGATATTCCTGCATACTGGCCCATCTCCACCTCGCCCAACACAGTTTTTAATACTACTACGTCAATCGTCGATAATACCATCAAGACAGACATTGTCGCCAGTGCTGCAACCAGTAAACCTTTTCTGTTTGTCACAAAGCGGATATCTTGCAAGAATGTTTTCCCGAATACGGGCTTCTTTATTCTCAATGCCTTGTTCCACCAGAGTGACATCAAGTATGCTAACACCAGCCCGAGAGAGTACCCGAGAATTGCGCCAGCCGCTCCAAGCCCAATTACAATAAATAATATTGCAAACGCTAGTTTCATGAACGCTGCTGAAATCGCTACTATACCAGAAAACGCAAATTGCCCATTTCCTTGTAGTCTACCCAGCTCAATTGTATATGGTATATGGGCTAGCATGCTGATACCCAACATCAGTATCGGCCATACTGAGGTAATTTGGAATAGCGGCATACACACTATCAATACCGCAGACCCAACAACCGCGATTCCTAGAACAACCAGGTTAGATAGATTGTTCAGCCCCACTAATTCTTTCTCATGCTTCTTGTTAACAGTGATTATTATCGACAGGATATTTAGAACCATAAACCCTACCCCGAATTGGTTTAATAGAGTCAAGAAAAATTGTATTTCGCCGAACAACTCCACGCCAGCAAAGTGCGCTATCACAGGATAAAACGCATAATTCAGCACAGAAGTCACGCCAGATAGCACAAAGAAAATCACCGAACCGGTTAGGAGTGCTTTAGCTAGTTTGACCATACCTCAATTGTACTATAGAATTGACCCATGAGCAGCGTAGACCTATCAATTATCACACCGCTTTATAATGAGCAGAAATGGATCAAGAAGTCCCTACAATGCACCATCGCTGCCCTAAAACTCACCGATTTCAGTGCCGAAATCATTATTTTAGACGACGGTTCTACCGATAGCTCCATAGCAGAAGTTGAATCAATCAAAGACAAACGTATCCGTGTCATCTCACAAGTCAACCAAGGGCGTTATTTGGCTCGTAAAAACGGATTTGCTGCCGCGAGATATAACCGCGTATTATTTGTGGACCCCAAAGTCCTGCTTAATAAAGACTCGCTCAGGTATCTCGAGTCAGAAATCAAGGCCGGAACACCCGGTGCCTGGAGTGGGCATGTCAATGTCGCCACCGCCGGTAATCCGTTCGCGATTTTTTGGGATACTCTAACCCGCATTGGCTGGCGAAGATACTTCGCCAAACCAAGCAGAACCTCGTTTATGTCTAATAATTTCGATTCATACCCCAAAGGAATGGGCATGTTTTATTGTGAAAAATCTCTGCTCGCTCCAGCAATGAAGAAGTTCGAAAAAGAATATGGTACTGGACATTTCGTTTCAGACGACACCGGCGTGCTCCGCATCCTTTCCGAGAAAACACCAATCAACCTGTCTCCAGAATTCAGTTGTACCTACCACAGTCGAAGCACGCTCAACCAATTTGTCAAACATGCATATAAGCGGGGCCAAAATTTCGTCGCTGGGTATTTCTTCCCATCGAACATCTTCTTCATTCCGCTCATTGCATTTTATATATTATGCGTTGGCGCAGTCGCCGCATTGATTACTTGGCCTTTCACAAGTCTACTCATTCTGTGCGCCGGGTTAGCTGCGTTGTTCGTTTTGCTCCCATTACTAATTCGGTCGCTTCGCATCCTACCATTCGTCAAAGCTGTTTCGTTCGCGTACATTACGCCAATATTCTGCATCATATTTGGCGCCGGTCTTTGGCGTGGGTTATTTAGAATTATTTTTTCTTCTCGGAAAGCTTAATCGACAATTCAGTATGTAGGTCCCGGATGATTTTCTCCACATTATCAATGCGCTGCCTCTGCTTATTCAATATATATAGAAGATATACTATTACTGTCGTCTGTACGATATCAAAAGTACTGAAATTCTCAGAAGCGAATAACGGTCTTCCAGAAATCCAATTGAAGGCAGGAAACGACCCCGCCACGACCACAAAGATTCCAAACCAAATTAACACTTGATGACGAAACTTTTGCTTACTAATTTTCTTCAGCTTATATAACGTGACTGTATTCACAAGTGCCAGCAGTACAATCGGCAAATTCAAAAGCAATAATACTAAATATCTCATTCAAACAACTCCACAAATCTTTGCTTAATTAACGATTTCACGATATTAATTCCATTCCAATTGTTTTGGCCCTTACCGCGGCTATAGTCTGTATAAATTGCCTTAATCGGGTGCTCAGCAATCTTCAACTTAGCTTGCCCCGCCCGCCACAACATTTCGCTGCAGAATTCGTATCCAGTCGTCTTCCACTCAAGCGTATCCAGCGACTTCCGTGAGAACACACGCAAACCGGACTGGCTATCCGTTGCATTAATTCCAAATAACACACGCGTAATCACACTTAGTCCCCAGTTACCAATCACCTTAGTTCGACTCATTCCAGTTTTATCGATCAGCCTCGACCCAATCATCAAATCTACCTTATCCTTCTTTGCCTGTTCCAGACACCTGAGCGCATCCGCCGGATCATGTTGCCCATCCGCATCCATCGTCAGTGCCCAGTCATAATCCCCATCCTTCGCAAAAGACAATCCAGTCGAAGTCGCTCCTCCTGCACCCTGATTCAATAAATGGTTTATCACAATCGCGCCCGCCTTCTCCGCAACCTCAGCACTGTTATCACGACTTCGGTCATTCACCACCACTATATCAGCGTCGAATTTTGACTTATCAAACACTCGGCGAATACCCTTAACCACATCGCCTACAACCGTCGCTTCGTTATAACACGGCACAACAACACACACCTTCATAAGAGCATTATAACAGATGTGAGCTATTTCTTCTTTTCTTTTCTCAGGCGACCCACCGCCCGTTCCATATCATCGACTTTTTCCGACAGACGTTTATCATAATTGGCTATCTGGCTAAGTTTAGCTAATATTTTCTCATCAATCTTCTCATCCAGATTCTCTTCTTTCCGAATATCATCTAGCTCTTTCACTACACGCTGCATCGCTCTCTCCGATCGGCGTGCGCCAAGCTGCGCCGCGATAGCCAACGACACTGAGAATACTGCAATCAAGAGCGCTACCATGTCCTGCATCAACACCATCGTGTTATCACTGTTCGTAATCATTATGTATCCACCCACAGCCGCTAGCAACGCTAGCATCCCCACAAGCATCCAAATTACAAATGAATTCCTCTTAGAATTTCTCTTATGTCTCATACCCAATATTTTACCACGCTATCCGAACAAAACTATACGCTTATGCTTGAGCGTATCGCCAGCTCACGTTATTCTCGAGACATGAAAAAGTGCCTAATTCTCTTGTTCCTAGTACTCTCAACCGTCACGCCGATTATCGTCTTCGGTTTTTCAGCCCCTGCCCAGGCCGCGCTCTCTTGCTACGACATTGAGTTCATCTGGGTCCGCGGCTCCGGTTCTCCCAAAGATTCCGAAGACTACTTCGCTTATTAACGTGCCATCCGCAACCGACTCAGTACCGAGGGTTCACTTCTCGCCTACAGCTTTCACGAGCTCGATTACCCCGCTGTCGGCGTTACTCCCGAGAGTCTCGGCAATGTCTTCAATGCTGTCGGTGCTTTCTTCTCTTCGGGCGAAGGCTATGAATATGGCAGAAGCGTCGACGCAGGAATCCATGAGATGAGAAGCTATATTTCTGAACGCAAATCGCTCTGCCCAGGAACAAAGTTCTCGCTCAGTGGCCATTCGCAAGGCGCGCAGGTTGTCGGTGACTCCCTCTGGTATCTCAATGCTAACGACATTATTTATGTTGCACTTTTTGGAGATCCCAAACTCTTTTTACCAGAGGGACTCGGCGCCAATCCGCCCGCTTGCACAGGCAAACGCAGCTCATACAATATCTGGTCACCCAACTGCTTCACTCATGAAGGTGTCCTCCAAATTCGTCGCCCTTATATGCCTGAGCAGTTTGAAGGCAAAGTCGGCACTTGGTGTAATTCCCGCGACCTCATTTGCGGCTCGAGCAATAACCCAGCTGATTTTTCTCACGCTGTCATAGGACATAGCGAGTATAAGTCTAATGGTCAGATGAACATTATGGCGAATCTTATCTGGCATCGGCTGAAGGATTTTTTGCCGGTTGTTCTCCCGGGCCACGACGATACCCTCGTCCCGAGTAGCCAAATTCCGATGGACGTTGCCTTTGTTTTCGACTCCACTGGATCAATGGTGCCATTTATTCAAAGCTATCGTGACTCTGCCGCGAAGCTTGCAGCAGAAGTCATCGAGCGTGGCGGTCGTATCGCTCTCATCGAATATCGAGACTACGAGAACCAAGGCTTTCCTCGACTTCGTTGCGGCTTCGATTGCACACTCGACAGATTCCTCGCAAACGTCAACAACATCACCGCCTCCAGCGGCGGCGATACGCCAGAGGGCTTACTCCAGGCACTAATGTTTACCTACGACAATCTCGACTGGCGCCTTGGCGCTAATAAAACCGCTATCGTCCTCACCGATGCTGGCTACCACAATCCGGACAAATCGGGTGTCACTTACGAGCAGGTCGTCGCTCGCTCTCTTGAAATCGACCCGGTTAATACTTATATCTTCGCCAACCGCAACCAATGGTTCACTTTAGAATTCGAAGCGGACCTCGCTCGCCTAGCACAAGACACTGGCGGATTCTCGACCGTTGTAGATAGCAAAGTTGATAACTTGCCATCCATTTTCGAGTCTGTTCATCAACAAATCGGCGGTCGCCCAGTTGCGGTTTTGCCACAGGAATTTTATTCTGGCACAACGCTGGATGAATTCATCTTTGACGCAAGCTTATCGTATGCCAATCAAGCCCAAATCACGCAATACGAATTCGACTTTGATGGCGATGGCACATACGATTACTCATCCGACACGCCACAAGCCACACACATTTATAAGTCACCTGACAACTACACAGTTGTCGTCCGCATCACAGACGGCGTAGCCAACTCCGCCACCATCTCTGCGCCAGTCTATGTCTCAGAACCAACGACTAGTCTAGACGATTCTGCATCGTCGGACGTCGAGAGCCTCGTCGCCGGTCCAATAGAAACTAGCAATGACTACACGACCCCGATGCCCCCACCGACCGGACCATCTGCTCAATCAACGTCCTCCAACCCCGAAATACTATCATCCAGTTTTCGCATCAAGCCTCTCTTTGACACCACTCTCCTAGTTTTGACAATCATCTCGTTAATAGCTACAATAATAGTATCCGTACTCCTTATCAAGCAGCCGAAACGGACACAATTACTAAGCAAGGAAACAATATGAAAAAAACAATTCTTGTCACCGGTGGTACCGGTTATATTGGCTCCCACACCGTGGTTGAGCTCATCAAGACTGGCCACGATGTTGTTATCGTCGACAACCTCTTTAATTCGAAAGTATCAGTTCTCGATTCTATTGAGGAACTAACCGGCACAAAACCGTTATTCTACCAAGTAGATCTTCGCGATCAGGCCGCAATCGACGGTGTTTTTGATAAACACAATTTTGATGCAGTCATCCACTTCGCAGGCCTCAAAGCTGTTCCTGAATCCGTGGCTAAACCCCTCATGTATTACGACAACAACGTCGGTGGCACGATTAATCTTCTCCAAGCAATGGCTAATCACGAAGTCAAACGCATCGTCTTCTCGTCTTCTGCCTGTGTTTATGGCGAACAAGAAGAATACGTCTACCACGAAGACATGACGACTGGCTGCGGCATCGTTAACCCTTACGGTCGCACAAAATACATCATAGAGGAAATACTCAAAGACGCATCTGTTGCCGATGCCGAACTTGAGGTTGTTATCCTCCGCTACTTCAATCCTATTGGCAACCACGATTCTGGTCTCATCGGAGAAGATCCGAATGGCATCCCAAATAACTTGATGCCAATCGTGATGAAAGTTGCTATTGGTGAACTCCAAGAGCTCTCAATCTTCGGCGATGACTACCCCACGCCAGACGGTACGGCTATTCGTGACTATATTCACGTTACCGACCTCGCTCTCGGTCACATCGCCTCTCTGGAGCACATGCAGCCTGGTGTTCTCACCTATAATCTAGGCTCAGGTAAGGGAACTAGTGTCAAAGAAATTGTCGACGCCTTCGAAAAGGCCCGTAAACAAACACTCCCCAAGAAAGTCGCACCCCGCCGCGCTGGCGATTTGCCAGAATACTTCGCCAACGCTTCAAAGGCCAAAAAAGAACTAGGTTGGCAAACTAAGCTCGACCACACCGACGCCATGCGCGACACTATCAAATACCTCAAGAAGACCGGTCACCTCAAGTAATCAAGCCGCACGAAAAAGGACGCCCAACAGAGCGCCCTTTTCGTTATCTATTCTCCGCAAACAATCCGATTTGCGCGCAGCCACCCAGGTAGGTTCCCACAATCCATGAACTGCCCCTCCGCTCGCACCACTCGCATCACGCCACCGCCAGCCACAAACGCCTGAATCGGGTCCGTAATCATATATTCCTGATCGCGCGGTCCAAAATCATTGTCCTTGGTGTACTGTACAATCTGTCGCATCAGTTCCCGACTCAACACAAATCGATTCACATTCGTCAGGGTGCTGGTCACGAGTTCTAGCGGCGGCTTTTCTACCATCGCAGTCAGCAGCCCATCAGCCACCTCCAACATCCCATATCGCCCAGCAATTTCTTCACGCGTCTTCTCGACGCCCACCACCACCGCGTCATCATCGGACTGCATCGCATCCAGCAATGTCTTCACTTCCGACCCGCTCGGCGTCCCCCAGAAGAAATCATCCCCATTACAGAACACAATCGGCTCGTCCATCCCAAATTGCTCCGCCACCACCGCCACCGGCATCGCCGTCCCATAATGATGCAACGACTGCAGCGCAAAATGGATATTAACATCAGACGGCACTGTCTCCAGCTGCGAGATTTTATCGTCCCACCCTCTGGCCAACAAGAACTCCTCCAGAGCAATATTCTTCCCATAGTATAATTGTATCTGGCTTTGCTCCACCGGCAAATCATTCGTGACGATATAAATATCCTTAATTCCAGCTTTCGCGCACTCTTCCACAACATAATCCACAACTGGCCTATCACCGACAGGTAGCATTGATTTCTCGACGGCTTTGGTAATTGGGAGGCGTCGAGTCCCCCATCCCGCGACGGGGATTATCGCTTTCGTTATCATATAACCAGTATATCATGATACGCATAGCAGAGTATCCATAAACCCTCAAATTAACCATATACATATTGACTTTTCAGCCTAAGTGTGCTATAATGATGATGTAGGTGTCTTCTTGTCCAAGATAACACCTAAGAGGAGGAGAATTAATATGGAAATGGACATGATTATCAGGGGGTTTTGTATAATCATCAGCTTTGTAGCGTCTTTTATACTCTTTTATATCGCTGGAAAGGTCAGGGAACAATTCGATGGTTTTCGCGAGATAAACTATGAGGATTACAACAACCTCGACCACGACCAAGGTATGGTAGTGAAGAATAACATTATTGCTTTTATAAGCTTACTTATCTTCATATGTGCTTGTCTAGCACCTATCCCAGCCATAAATATCCCAATAGAAGTACCACTATATACCTCATTAGCTAGCTTCTTCTGGGCACTTTTCACCGCATTTGAGCATAACAAACGCTAATCAACTAGATTCACATATTAATTCAGGGGGTTCACCCGGTACTATGCCGGGTGATTTTTTTGTGCTATGGTTTTAGTACCATAGATAGGAGGGAGTTTATGGCGCAGTTTTACGATATTGTAAAAACGGTAACCTGGGTGGCAATGTGGGGCCTTATGGCTTTGGCGACTCTTTTTTTGTTATTTACGACACTGAAGTCGCACCGAAACTACTTCAGGAACAAGAATCCTAGAGAGTTTCTCGGTAAACCATACATCGAACCCATGGTCTTTGGTAACTTGACCTTCGTCGACCCGCCGTCCAAAGAGTTCCTCCTTTGTAACTACTTACTTACTCTTTGGGTTGGCGCGTCCGCCGTGTTCTGTTACTTATGGCCATTATCGTTCGAGGCGTGGTTCTCATTCGTATTGGTCGGCATCGGCTTCGCCGGGTCACTAATCTTCCCACTCCACAAATTCAGATGGTACCGTTGATACAATTTCACCCAAGCCTGGCTTCACGCCAGGCATTTTTTTGCCCCCGCGACCCCTTTATGCTATAATATGTCAAATGGACACCAGTAAAATTCGAAATTTTTGCATCATTGCCCATATCGACCATGGGAAGTCCACTCTTGCCGATCGTTTGCTCGAACTCACTAACACCGTTACAAAGCGCGAGATGAAGACTCAACTCCTCGATTCCATGGATTTGGAGCGCGAAAAGGGCATCACCATCAAGCTTTCTCCCGTCCGCATGGACTATGAAGGTTATGAGCTTAATCTCATCGATACCCCCGGGCATGTCGACTTCAGTTATGAGGTCTCTCGTTCGCTCGCTGCTTGCGAAGGCGCGATTCTAGTTGTCGACGCTACTCAAGGCATCCAAGCCCAGACCCTCTCAAATGTTTACCTTGCTGTCGAAGCCGATCTCACGATTATCCCAGTCCTCAACAAAATTGACCTCCCCGCCGCCGACGTCGAAAAAGTCTCTGCCGAAATCATCGAATTGCTTGGTTGTAAGCCAGAAGAAATCCTCCACATCTCCGCCAAGACCGGCCAAGGCGTCCCAGAAGTATTAGACGCGATAATAAAACAGGTGCCAAGTCCTCATGAGGCACTTGCGAAGAACGGCGAGCATGTGAGCGACAAGCCGGGTGACGACCCGCGCGCGAAGCGTCCGAGTGAGGATTTGACACGTGTTTTGATTTTCGATTCATATTTCGACGACTACCGCGGCGTGGTTCTTTACGTCCGTGTTGTCGACGGCAATATCCCGAAATCCTCCGAAATCTCCATGCTCGCCGCCAAATCTAGTGGCATCGCGCTCGAAGTCGGTCATCTCGCTCCCAAAATGTCCCCAGACAAAGAACTCTCAACCGGCCAAATCGGCTACATCGTCACCAATCTTCGCTCCACCGCTGAAGCCAAAGTCGGCGACACCGTCACCCTCACCAAGAGACCCACCGCCAACCCCCTCCCCGGCTACAAAGACGTCAAACCATTTGTCTACGCCGGCTTTTTCCCGGTATCAAACGACGACTACAAAGTCCTCAAAGAGGCCGTCGAGCGCCTCTCGCTCTCTGACTCCGCCCTCCAATTCGACCCAGAGAACTCCCCCGTTCTCGGTTTCGGCCTCCGCATCGGCTTCCTTGGCATGCTCCATCTCGATATCATCCGCGAACGCCTCGAGCGCGAATTCAACCTCGACCTCGTCATCACCAACCCCTCGACCGACTACCATGTCACCCTCACCGACGGCGAAGAGCTCGACATCAAATCCGCCAGCGACCTCCCCGACGTCTCCAAGGTCATCGAAATCCGTGAACCCTGGATTAAGGGCGAAATCGTCGTACCGAGTCAATTCATTGGACTAGTCCTAGAACTCATCGTCCAACGCCGTGGTCGACAAAGCAACATCTCCTACGTCGCCGATCGCGCTGTCATCGCCTTCGAAGCTCCAATGGCCAACCTCCTCACCGATTTTTACGACCAGCTCAAGTCCAATACTTCCGGCTACGGCTCCTTCAATTACGAACTCGCCGATTACCGCGCCGAAGACCTCGTTCGCATTGATTTTTTGGTTGCTGGCGAACGCGTCGATGCGCTCTCCGTGATGGCGCACCGCTCTGAAGCCGACGCCATCGGCCGCGAAGTCACCAAGAAACTCAAAGCCGCCATCCCTCGCCAGGCCTTCGAAGTCGCCCTCCAAGCTGCTATCGGCGGACGGTTCATCGCTCGCGAAACCATCGGCGCCTATCGCAAGGATGTCCTCACCAAAATCCACACCGGCGACCGCGACCGCAAAGCCAAGCTCCTCTCCAAGCAAAAGAAAGGCAAAGCCCGCATGAAACGCTTCGGCAAGGTAGACATCCCCTCCGAAGCCTTCACGGTTATGCTGAAACGGGATTAATCGCTATGAAATTCTTTGTTGCCTCATCATACTCATCACAAGTAGACTACGAGACAGGCCAAGTTTTTCCAGAGCACCGCGAATTTATTGAATCTCAACTTGCTGTTCTTGAACAATTTGGCGAAGTTTTTTGCGCGGTCCGTCACGATAATTACCAAATCAACAACGCGGCTCCAGAAGAGGCTTTCCGTCTAGATTTAGATCAAATCAAGGATAGTGACGTTTTCATCGCTTTTCTGAGCGGCAGAGCTTCGGTCGGGGTGCAGACTGAAATAGGAATTGCGGTCGCGCTTGGCAAGAGAACTTTAGTCGCCAATCCTCCGGAGGGCAAGCGCGAGTATTTCAATATCGCGATGGCCCGCGCTGGCGTAATTGACGAGATATCTCTGCCACTTAGTTCAGAGGAAATCAAAGCTAAGCTCAAGATACGCCGATAGGGAAAATCACACTTTCTCTTGTAATTTCGATGAAGTATTCCTTTCCGAAACTGATTTTTTTACCATTCCGCAAGGTCAAGGTATCACTTAACATCTTTCCGAGCTGTTCCCGTGTCAAACTTCGCTTCATCGTGCGCATCGTGACTGCTCGCACAATCTCCAACTGAATCTCTTCCGTCACCGTCGACAGCACCTCTTTATCAACGACACATTTTTCAGCATCAAAACTCGCCACACAACCCAAACAACTCTCAATAACCTCATCTATTTCGTCACGCAGCAGATTTTGTTCCTTCGCCAAACCAGCGATTTCGCGATTAACCGTACCTGGCAAATCTCGCAGCCTCTCGCGTACCCGATTTCTCAAATAATCATCCTCATTATTAGTCTGATCCTGCCGAAAATGTAGTCCATTTTCACCGGCGTATCGATAAATCTCAATCTTGCTCATTTCAATCAACGGACGTTCCGCCTTCTCACTATTTCCGAGTACCGCCAACCCCCGCCAACCCGTCCCGCGCAAGAAGTTGATTGTCACTGTCTCAACCACGTCGTCACGATGATGCGCAGTATAGACTTTGCCCTCATCGTTGCATAAACCAAACAAGAACTTCCATCTAGCCTCGCGTGCTACAGCTTCACTAGCGCCAGACCCTAGCTTCCCAACCCCTAACTCAAACGGCAGCCTATATCCCTCAGCTAATCTTCGCACGAACTCCGCGTCCTCACTAGAGTTCTCACGAATTCCGTGGTCAAAATGCGCAACCACCACATCAGGGTCATTTCGCATCCTATGGAGCATCACAACCGAGTCCACACCGCCGCTTACTGCCAAAATCTTCTTCATCTGTACAAATTGTATTATAATAAGCATCAGAAAGGTAATGCTCATGCTAGTACTCAATTCGCAAATCATCGGCAAACTTGTACAAAGCATTCATACCGGCTCTTCTATTGGCCAGCTCAAACACGCGATTGTTGACTATAATGACCTGAAAATTATTGCTTACGATATTGAAGGACCGCTCGCCAAACAAGAAGGCCTCGACATCCTCATGACCAACGACATTCGCGAATATGCTCCCGTTGGAGCCATTGTTGACAGTATCGATTCACTCGCAGATGGCAATGACGTGGTCGCCGTTAAGCAAATCCGCGACGTCCAGTTTGACCCACTTCATCTCAAGGTTAAGACCCAAAAAGGTAAAAAGCTGGGTCAGGTTACCGACTTCATCCTCGACACACAGGACTTCCTCATCCAGCAACTAATTATCCGCCGTCCTGCTATGCAAGCTCTCCTCGACCCTGAACTCACTATTTCTCGTGACAAAATCGTTGAGGTCACAGATTATTACATTGTTATTAAAGACGATGTTGAGAGACCGCCTGCCCGCGTCGAGAAAAAGCAACAATCGGCAGAGTTCGTGCCAAATTACGTTAATCCGTTCAAAAAACCAGAGCTCGCTCCCGAAACCGAATCTGTCACCAAAGACTAGTCTTCACAATCGCGCTTCAGTACTTCACAAACCAATCCGTAGCTGAACCCCTGCCGTATCAAATACGCAATTAGCTTCTCGTCATCGTAGCGATTGCGCTTCCTGTCAATCATTTTCATCAGCTCCGCCTTTTCGTCACGGGGAGACTCGTCCATCACATCGTCCACGATCTTTCTGTCGATACCTTTTTTGACAAGCTCCACGCGTAGTCGCTTCTGTGATATGCCTTTTTTCACAAACCGATTTTCTACCCAATGTTTTGCAAATCGTTCGTCATCGACGTAACCTTTCTCAACTAGCCTATCAAGTACTAATTCCATATCTACCCCAGGCTTATCTAATCGCTTTTTGCGCAAATAATCGCGCGTTTCCCGCATCGAGCGCGGTCGAGTGAGAGACCACTCGAGTGTCCTCGCGTATACCTTCCCAAACTCACTAGCTGTTTTTAGTTCAGCCAGTTTCTCATCCCCAAGTTCCAGCCCCACCTTGACTCCCAAATCCACCACCTGAGCGATATCTAACGAGAACGAGTATTTGTCATCAACAAAGACATTGACCCGAGTCTCGTTCTTGATTTGTGGCTTCAGGTTGGTTATTACCATCGTTTACTCGGTGGTCGCGGCAGCTTCCCGCACCTTCAGTTCTAATTCCTCCAGCAATTCCGGTCGCTCTTTCAGCACTTTCTTTACTTGCTCGCGGCCCTGACCGAGAGTCTCGCCGTTATACTTCACGAAGGCGCCAGATTTCTCCACGACATTGTGCTGAATCGCAAGATCCAGTACGTCACCAGTCTTCGAAATCCCTTCATTGTACATAATATCAAACTCGGCCGTACGGAACGGCGCAGCAATCTTGTTTTTCACAATCTTAATCTTCGTACGGTTCCCAGAGATATCTTCGCCGTCCTTAATTTGTCCGATTCGACGAATATCAACACGCACCGAAGCATAAAACTTCAAAGCATTTCCGCCGGTTGTAGTTTCTGGGTTTCCAAACATCACACCAATCTTCATACGAATCTGGTTGATAAATATCACGGTTGCTTTCGATTTTGAAATGATTCCGGTCAGCTTGCGCATTGCCTGGCTCATTAGGCGTGCCTGCAGTCCCATCTGCGCATCGCCCATATCGCCATCAATTTCCGCCTGCGGTACTAGCGCTGCGACTGAGTCAACAACAATCAAATCAACTGCGCCGGAACGCACCAACGTTTCACAAATCTCCAGTGCTTGCTCACCGTTATCCGGCTGCGAAATCAACAAATTGTCAGTGTCTACGCCAATCTTCTTGGCGTATGCAGGATCGAGCGCGTGCTCAGCGTCAATAAACGCCGCCGTGCCACCTTGCTTCTGAATTTCTGCAATCGCATGCAGTGCTAGAGTAGTCTTACCAGACGACTCAGGACCAAAAATCTCCAGGATACGACCCTTTGGGTATCCACCGCCCAGAGCCAAATCCATCGCTAATGATCCGGACGACAACAATTCTACATCAATCTTATGTGCCTCACCCAATTTCATAATTGAGCCATCACCAAATTGCTTAGTTATCTGGCTAATCGCCAGATTCAACGCTTCACTTTTCCCACTCACGTCAACAGCCTTTTCGGCCTTCTTTTCCTTCGGCATATTTACCTCACTTTCTACTCCCATTATATCATGAACTCGGGCGCCGATAGGGAGACGGCGCGCCCGAATGCTCACATCGTACCACCCTAGTCAAACCAAACAAACCATGAGCGCGTAGTTTTATAACTAACAGAGTATAATGTCTTTATGTTGCATATCAGACTAGACGATTTCGATGCGGCCATTCGAGCTTTGAATGATAGCCTCGTCCTAGCCGTTCCCACTGAGACAGTCTATGGGCTAGCAGTGAAAGCAGACAACCAGCCGGCCATCGATAAACTTATCGCGCTCAAGTCACGGCCACACGAATCCGAAAAAATCTTCGCGCTTATGCTTGGCGACCCGGCTGACATACACTACTATGCTCATGTGCCGCACGAAGCCGCTGACCTAGCCAATCGGTATTTCCCCGGACCGCTCACACTAGTGTTGCCCAAAAATCCAAACTTCCGAAACCCATATTTCGACCACTACAACACCATCGGCATCCGCATCCCTGACCATCCCTTCATGCTCGAGTTACTACCGCGAGCTGGTCCACTCATCGTCACTAGCGCCAATCCCCGCGGCGAAGAATCGGCTGTCAGCGGTTCCGAAGTCGCAAAACGCATGCCCGAAGTTGACGCTGTCATCGATTCTGAAGCCGACAATCAGCTACCTTCGACCGTCATCGACGCGACCGGCGACGAACTCATTGTTTTGCGCCGCGGTCCTATCACTCTCGAATAACGGGAAGTCGCATATGTAGCGCGAATTTAGTATAATATGCTTAAATCATGGACGACGATCAGAACAAATCTTACTTTGGGAAAGACGAAATCGGTAAAGCAAAATCCACCGGTTCCTCAGACAATGTTGCCCAAGCCCTGCGACATGGCGATGAATCCGCCGTCGTAAACGCCTCCAAAAGCGGCAGAATTTCCGGCGGTGATTCCCAGATGCAAGCCAGAAGCAGTGAATCTGGAGGTTGGAGTGTTTCCGGTGCTTTGGCGAAAGAATCCAAAGGCCGTTACGATGACAGGCAAAACACCAAAAGCGCTACGCGCACAATGAATGCCCGCTACGGCGCCAAAGGTTGGAGGAAATTCGGCCCCATCGGCTTATTAGTTGCCCTCATGGTCGGCGGCGGCGGTGCTATGCTCGGCCTCCAGTCCCTGGCCCCATTCAGCCTAGTCGCTCAATTCCAAGAGAAATTTGATTCCATCAAGACTGTCCACGAACTTCGTTCCAATGTCTTCGTGAAAGCTCAGATGAACCCTAACCGCGTCAAAGATCCTATCCGGGGTAAACTCTTCTGGGGGACAGACACCTTTAAGATTCGTACGAACCAGAGGAACAAGCTCTCTGCGCAGGGTATCACCGTCGTTGATAACTTTGAAGGTACAAATGTCACGGTAATGAGGTTTGATGACGGCACGGGCACGCCCAAGATTATTGTTCCTGACTCCAATCTCGAAGCGAGGTTTGAGGGAAGTATTTCTTACGATCGAGCTATGACCGAATCATCCGATTTTCGCAATGGCTACATCAAAGGTTCACGCACCTGGCGCGGTGCCGTCGGTTTTTGGTTTAGTTCGATGACTGTCCGTTTCCTCCAAAGCAACCGGTTAACCAGAAATCTATTTAAGGACTGGCAGAGACGAGTCGAAGCTGAGGCTGCTGGCAACCAAAAGTCTCAAAAAGAGATACTGTCATCCGCGATGATGGAGAATAAGGTCGAGACTAACGAAATCCGAGCGAACTCCAGCGACGAAGGGCAAACCACCGACGCTGATGGCAATACCAAACCCATTGAAGAATCGTCTACAAACTCATTCAGTATGAAAGGCCTCATCAACAAAGCGGAAAGCAAAATTAAGAATATTGATGCTATTAGGGCCAAGCTAAACGAATCCGGTAATAAGATGAAGAAATCCGCCTCAAGTCTCATCGGATCTGGCGTAAATATCGTCTGTACCGTCTTCAACTTCATCGGCACCATCAGTTTGATGGTAGCCGCTCACCAAATCGCTCAACTGCTCACTCTTGCTACAAGCATGGGTGAAGCGGTACAGAAAGTCCAAAGTGGCGAGGCTACTGCCGACGACTCGCCGATTAACACTCTCATGGGGCAGTGGTTTGAACCCGCAGTCACATATGCCCCAGACGAACTCGCAAATCTTAAAGATGTAGATGATAACACCTTAATTGAGGGCCAACCGTTGCGCACTCGTTCTGCTGCCGAAAGCAACGCCGTCATGTCTCTCTACGGCGGCGGCGCTATCAATCAGAAGGACCCCAGTGTCAAGAACTTTTCGTTGTCCGATACCTTTAACAACGTGCTCGGGGCAATTGGTGTCAGCGCCGTCTCGTTTCTCACTTGTGCCGCCGCTAGGATTGGTGCAGCTATGGCGAGCGCAGTCATTGACACAATCAGTATTATTGGCTGTATTGTCTCACTCGGGTTGGGGTGCTTAGCTAAGGCTGGCTTGGACGTTCTAGCTGGGATTGGTACTAGTCTTGGTATCGCCTTCATTATTGGCACTGTTGCTAAGATGTTAGCACCAGTTCTCTTCACGATTTTTGCGAAGAACATCCTCGAATCATTAGTTGGTGAAGATCTTGGCAACGCCACTTTCTCGGGTTTTCATAATATGATGTCTCGTAATGCGCAAGGAGCCGGGCAGTCTCCGCTCAACGAAGAAAAATACCTAGCATTCTATCAAGCTCAGCAAGAAGTAATCGCTAATCAGGCGCGTTTCGATCGAGAGACTATGAGTCCGTTCGATATGTCGTCCAAGTACACTTTCATGGGTAGCCTCGCGACTTCTATGATGCCTGTCGCGTCAAGTATGCGTTCTTTCTCTGGTGTCTTCACAAATATCGGCAGGACGGTCGGCTCGGCGTTTTCCGCATTACTCCCCACCGCAAGTGCACTCAATACTCTCGAGGCAAAGCAGTCAATCGGCGACTGCCCCGATCTTGAATCTGTAGGTGCTGTCGGAGATGCTTTCTGCAACCCATATATTGGTTCAGACCTAGGTACAATCGAAATTGATCCAGCCGATGTCATTAATAACGTCTATAACCTGAATCGTCAGAACTTCATGGACTCCGACGCCGATGATGGCGCTCCCCGCATTGCCAAAAACTCCCCGCTTGCCAAATATGTCATCTACTGTGGACAACGCCAGTCGCCATTCGGTATCACCGACCAAAACTTCGCCAACGAATTATCAAGCCCATTAAATGTCAACACATCGTCAGACGTCTTTAACACCACATCAAACACAATAGTCCACGCTATCCCAGTCATTGGTGACGTCTTTAGTATTGCTAACGATTCCAACGGTATTGCTAACTTCGGCTTTATCACCGGCGAGTCCTGCGTCGCGGGGAACACCGTCAGTGGCGCCTTTGCATCCTCTCCCGACTGGAATGAGGCTCGCCAATACCAGCGTTTCATCGAAGACTCGTCTCTAATGGAAGTCATGGATCCAGAATATAAATCACCAGTTTCAGTTTTCCTAGATGAGTACTACCTAGAACACCCGCTTGACAACTCCTACGAGGGCGTTCTAGCTCGGTACTCTGGTCTTACCAAAGAGACCGTCATTGCAACTTTTGACCAACTCAAAGAATACCAGTTCCTCGCTAACTATAACCCGATCGGCTATGGCCCGGTCGAGTGGTATTATGCGCCCACCTTGCAAGAATTGCTTCCAGAAAACATCGTCATAGCAGACAACGGTCATCAAGCGCCGATTAGCCCAGTCGAATTATTCATGCTTTCCCGCAGAGAAGGAATTATCACAGTATGAAAAAAGCGTTTATCACGATAATTGCATACCTCCTCATCCTCGCGCCAGGCACCGTTGGCGCAATTCCAGCAGACCGCCTCGACATCTTTGCCGAGCAAAACATCATGTTTTACAACCCCGACGAATTCTTTGGTTTTTCCTGCTCGAGCATCGCTCCCGCGAGCGTACACTTCAATGCTAACCACCAGAAGGTCTGGGACTGGCTCATCACTACCGGTGGTATGACCCCCATCCCGGCTGCCGGCATCATGGGCAATATCCAGCAGGAATCAAGTTTTCGCTCTGATGCAATCGAGGTGACTACCGCTGAAAACAAAGGCTTCGGTCTCATCCAATGGACCGGCGGGCGCCGCACTGCCATCGAGAATGCAGCCAAGAATCAAGGTCGCAATGTTACCGACCTCATCTTCCAACTAGAATACATGATGTCCGAGAGCCAAGGCCGCAGCGGTCGCCCCGCCAACGTCAATGACGACGGCAAAATTGTCACTTCAGGCGGTCATCAGCGTCTGCAATATGCTGGTGACGATATGCAGAGTGAGTGGGAACGCCAAAAAATGCAGCCATCCGTCGACATCGCTACCGCCTATTGGCACGACGCCTCCGAGCGTTCCGGCAGCGACACTGATGGTATTAATCGCCGCATTGGCTATGCCATCGCCATTTACAACCAGTTCAGCGGCGACACCGTAGGCACCGAGTGCAGCAACGGCATGACTAAGGAGCAAGCCGAAGCCTTCATGGAGGTTTACAGAAACCTTCCCAACCCGCTCGAGCATGGCGTGGCTAGTACTCAGTGCGCTGGCGCTACTTTCAACCAACGCGTACTCGCCAACTGCGTTGCCTTTTCCAGGTATTTCATTCATGACTTTACGACCGGCAATTTTGCCTCTCCCACCGGCCACGGCGGCCAATTTGTTGCCAACCTCGGCAAGATCGGTTGGCAGACTGGTACTGATGTCCGCCCGTACGCTATTTTTAGTCACCCCACCGGCTCAGAATTCGGCCATACCGGCGTCGTGCTCGGTATTGACGGCGACACCATCATCACCGGCGAGGCCGGCTGCAAGATGTCTGGCGACCTTTCAGTCCCAGGCTTCATCGGCGTCCGTACCTATCGCAAAGCCGACACTTCCGCGTGGACCTTCGCCTACACTGACGGAATGTTGAAAGGATTATGATGTTTAACCGTATGCCCCGCCAGCTCAAAACCATCCTCATCGGCATCGGCGTTACCATGTTGGTCGGACTTGTAATTCTACTAGTCTTCTTCTTTTCCGAACCGCCAGCAGACAACCCAGAAAATCCTCTCGGTGACACCATCTTCGTCGAGGACCTCAGTCGTGCTCTCCCAGAGCTCGACCGTAGCCAAATTAACTTCATCAATACCTCCATCTTCGCCGTAGCACAACTCAATTACCCGACCGTTATCTCCGGCACCCGAGCGGTCGTCCGCGAGGGAACCAGTATCTACGAATTCAGACAGGCCACCAGGATTCATACCATCAATTTTATTGTGGACATCGAGTCCATCGGCCAATCCTACAACGTCTATTTCGACTGGTCTACTGAAGCAGACAACCAGTTCGTTTCCCCATACGGCGTCGTCGTCACCTGCCTCCCGCCCGAACAGTTGATTTTCGGCGAATTCGAATGTACGGATTTCATGTACAAGGAAACCGGCGGTCAGGATCCCGCCATGCTCTACCTCCCGTACTCTCAAGACAACTGGCGCGTCTTTGCCTCGCTCAACGACAACGGCACCCTTCGCTCCATCGTAGTTTTCGTCCGCCTCGACAACTTCGATTATAACCAGGGGGTCCAAGAGAGTCTGTTCGCCCACGAAAATGCCGCCCTCGACTACCTCAGACAGCGCATCGACATCACTAAGTATAAGATCGAGTTCCAGAACTCCGACAACCTCCCACCTCAGCACTGATTGTTCGCACCCGCGAACAAAGTGAGCAACGGCGTGCAATCAACGACCGGAGGGAGTTGACTTTTTAGCACAACTGTGCTATAATGCAGATATGGAGGCGGTTTTTGCCACCTCAGCAACTTAGCAATCCTTTTCTGACGGCCGTTCTGTCCAGGGGTGATAGAACAGCCGTCGGAAATCCATAATATCCGACCGTGCTGTATTATATAGAAAGGAGAGATTATTATGGAAAAAGGAAAGAAGATCGGATTATTCGTTGGTATCGCTGTCATTTTAGTGATAGCAATTGTAGTCGGTATCATCCTTGCCACCGGAAATAGCGGAGGTAGTAACTCAGATTCTCCTTCTAGCCAAAATGGAGAAGTAGAGAAGCCTGAGCCAACCGTCTTAGCATTCGATGAATCAAGCTTGAGTCTGGACAAGAGCTATATCAAATCATTCAAATGGGGAGGTTCTCCATGGTTAGGTACAGTCACCTATAACGAGGTTGCAGGCTCTTCATCAGACAAAGACTTCAGTATTTCAGTGAAGCTATATGAACCTATTATGGGCTCATCGCTATTCGCGGACGAGACCAAACAGTATTCGTTGAAGTCAGGTGATTCTGTAGTGAATCTTAACGACACACTGGCAAGATTTATCGTTAGCCCAGAAACTGGGAGTATCCAGGTAGTTGACGTCGTTTTGAAGTTAGATACTAACTGGTGGTTCGTTGCACCGAACCCTGGTGACGGCAAAGCAAACATCCTCACCTACGGCGGTTCTGATGGCTACAACAGTGGCGGTTACTACTCATATGGTAGTATTGGCTACTCAATCATTAATCAAACCAGGAATTACAGCAGATTCGTCGCCTCTATTAGCGGCGGCCCATTCCAAGAGATTACTGGCGAGGCATTTAGTGGAGCAGAGAATAGCAACGAGCTCACCATCCGCTTCATCGTCGTTAACGACGCCGAAGCCAAGCAGGTGAAAAGATTGGGTATCACCCCGAAGTTCAAGACCAAGGGAGTGAACGCAGTCTTTGAACTACCAGAAATAGTATTAGAATAATCGATCAAAACCAGAAAAGGCGAGAGTAATCCCGCCTTTTTTATTAGAAATGATTATGCTTATCCGTGATACAATAAGCATATGAAGCGTTTTCGCGCGATAATCATTCTCACCGCTGTTACTTTTCTTATACTGCAGCCTGCTTCGAGCGTCTTTGCCGCCAACCTCGATAGTACCAGTTACGACCTAAATGCCAGCGACCGCATGCCGGCCGGTGAATGGAATATCGAGAACACTGCCAAAATCAAGGTAGCATACGAAGCGCTCAGTTATTGTCTCTTCCATAGTTCAGGAGGCGACAGCCAGTCTTGGAACCAAATTGGGAATGCCCATAATGTCCGCGACAAGAAATTCATGAGCAGCGGTGCTCAGATTTCCAACGCCTGGATTGAGAACGAGGGTGAAAAAGGCGACGGTGTCATGCATTGTAGCAACAACAATGAAGGCCCGCGCATCATCGATTTCTACCTCAGTGCTACGGGATATTCATACCAGTACCTTATCTGCGGCAACAACGCAGATGGCAAAGGAACTGGCGTCCTCGAGCGTACCAACAACGCATGGGACAGAGGCTTCAATTGCGGTCGCATGGACCTCGATGCTAGTGGCAACGATTATAACTACCGCGGCAACGGTATCTGGCAATCATTCCTCAGGAATATCACTATCGATGCCCTTCGCGAAAATAACGCACCTGACCCTACCAACACCGGCCTCACTGCTTCCGAGCAATACATCAAAGTCAAGAAAGCGTTCGAATCAGCCTGTTCTAGCAAGCCCGATTATATCAGGAAGTTAATCTACGTTGAACAAACCAACGCTGCCGTCGGTCAATATGAGTCGAATGTTCAGAACAAGAAAATCGCCGGGTTTTACCACGGTCCGGGCAATCATGACAAATGGAGTTGCGAAGATATCGCCTCGCACTATCTGCAAGGCTTCACTGCTTGGGCCAGCAACACCCATAACTACCGCTGGCAAGTCATCCGCCGCTACAACCGCATTATGGCAGAAGGACAAGGCACCACTCAGGGTATACGCCCGCAGCTTGAAACCAAGATAAGTTCCATTGTCGCCAATTATCAGGACGAGGCCGGTAACTACGATGTCGCTAACTTCTCTGATACAGATGCCGCAAACTACAACAAGTTCTCGGGCATAATAAGCAATAAACTCTATATTGAATGGGTCGATTCTGCCACCACTACCGATCGAGGTGTCCGAGCCATTTCAATTGAAGGCGTTACAGCCCCTCCCGCTAGTATCGACGATAACACAAATAGCAATCAAGCCGGCTCACCACCCATCTGCTCTGCCAACTCCGGCGCCCTAGGTTGGATTCTTTGCCCAGTCCTGACTCTTGTCGCCAACGCTGGCGAATTCCTCTGGTCCAAAATCGAAGAACAACTATCAATTGACGCCGAAAGCCTGCTTGGTAACGACAGCGGCACCCAAGTAGCATGGGAAACTTTTAGAAATATCGCCGATATTATTTTGGTAATTCTCTTCCTGGTGATTATCATTTCTCAGCTCACCGGCATTGGCATTTCCAATTACGGTATCAAGAAAGCCCTGCCAAAAGTTATCGTGGCCGCGATTCTCATCAACCTCTCACTCATCATCTGTCAACTCGCCGTCGATCTTTCAAACATCCTCGGCGCTTCACTCGGCGACCTCCTCGCCAACATCGTGCCGTACGCCGGACCAGGCGGGATGTCCCCGGGTCCAGGCATGGTCTTCGCTTGGATTGGTGGTACCCTTGCGGCCGGAGGAGTACTCTACTTCTTTAGTCCGCAGACTTTCGGCGCAATTCTTGGTGGCATCGTCCTGCTGGTTATCACTGCCTTCCTAGCTGTTCTCGTCCTCTTCGTTGCTCTTGCGATCCGTCAGATGGGTATTGTTATCCTCGTCGTCCTCGCGCCGCTCGCTTTCGCCTGCATGGTCCTCCCCAATACAAATAAACTGTTCGAGAAGTGGCTTGATCTCTTCAAAGCCTTGCTTATCGTATATCCGGTCTGCGCCATCCTCGTCGGCGGCGCGACTATGGCTAGCACCATCCTCCTCAATGTCTCTGGCAACAACGAAATCATGAATCTTCTCGCCGTCATCATCCCGTCAATCTCCTTCTTCTTCGTGCCAACTCTGGTCAAAACCTCCATCAACGGCATCGGTCAAATCGGCGCCAAACTCGGCACCATGGGCTCCCGCATCGGCAACCGCGTCGGAGGCAGCGCGCAGAATCGTGTCAAGAACGCCGAGACCTGGAAAAACATGCAGAATAAATCCGACGCTCGTCGCCCCGCCTTCACCCGTGCTGGCCGCCAACGTCGCGTCGACGCTCTAACTGCTGTGCGCAGAAGCGAAACTGCCGACATGACCAACAGACGAATACTCAACACCGCCAAGGGCGGCATGCAACCATCCGACTTCGCCAGCGTCACAGACGGCATGTCCTACGCCGAGATTCAAGATGGCTACAAGAGTCTGCTTAATAAAGTAGACGCCGACGGTCGACCGACTGCCCGCACCCAAAAAGAGTCCGCTCTAATGGCTCATTATGCCACCAAACTCAAGCCTGACGAACTACAGTCAGGATTCGAGACCAGCATCAACCCGCTCAACAATGCAGAGAGCAGAATGATGGCAACCGCGCTCAAAAACAATGGCGAAGCTTGGGGTAGCATCAAGGCCGAGACGCCAGACCTCAGAAACACGATTGACAGCGTCCTCTGGGATAAATCCGGTAATGCGACGCTCAGCAACGTTGAGCGAGCCGGCGACGGATTCGCTCTCACCGAGAACGGCACTCTCAAGAATCTTGGCGGACTATCAGCGCCAGGCGGCGCGGGCCGTTACTCTGTCAGCAACCTCGCTGAGATGAAGGTTGCTAATGAATTCAATCCCGATGCTCCGTCTGTCACAAAGATCGGCAACGACTTGATGACGAAGTTAAGCAGCGTCAATGCGCGTGACGACAGCTCCGAGAAGCTCATGACCGAGCTGATGCAGTTTAACAGCGAGCTCTCTACTGCTGTTACCGACGCAAAACTCACCCCGAAATGGTCTGGTGCGGATCGTGAAGCCGCCCGAGAAATGATGAAGCAAATTGAACAAACCTTCGACTCCTACGCAAGCAAACCCATGGCCCCGCAAACCGGCGCTCGTGCTAGCAATATGGGCGAAGAGGGCAGAATCGACCTCCGTAACGACAACCAGTAACGCGTCGCCCCTACCAATTACCCCTGTTAAGTGATATAATCAATCTTAGTACAACCTAACATAGGGAGGATCTCATGTCTGGACACAGCAAATGGGCCACTATCAAACGCCAAAAAGCCGTCACCGACGCTAAACGCGGTGCCGCTTTCACCTCGATTGGCAACCAAATCGCCATCGCTGCTCGTGCCGGCATCGATCCTGAAATGAACTCGGCTCTTGCTATGGTGCTTGAGAAAGCCCGCCAGGCCAACATGCCCAAGGCCAATATTGAGCGCGCAATTCAGCGCGTCGCCGACAAGTCCGCTGCCGCCCTGACTGAAGAAACCTATGAGGCTTACGGTCCGGGAGGCATCGGTATAGTCATCGAAACCGCCACCGATAACAAAAATCGCACTTTCCCCGAGGTCAAGTCCACTCTCACCAAAAACGGTGGTCGTCTCGCCGACCCCGGCTCCGTCATGTTCCAATTCACCCGCAAAGGCGTGATTTTCACTCCAGCCAAAGGTGACGAGGTCATGATGCAAGCCCTCGACGCTGGCGCCGAAGATGTCGTCGAAGAGTCTGATGGCACCACGATTTACACCGTCGCTGGCGACCTCGCCAAAGTCCGCAAAGCCCTCCTCAATGTCGCTGTCGAAATCACCGATGCAGAGCTCCAAATCTTCCCAAACAACACCATCGCTCTCGAGGCCGATACCTCCGAGAAGGTTGAAAAAATCCTCAGCGCTCTCGA
>Ga0123356_10001371_pt1 | contig 26967 bp, 14 predicted proteins | sample TergutEmb28metaG_2_FD_92546 | JGI IMG/M metagenome (GOLD analysis project Ga0123356, IMG submission 92546) | Embiratermes neotenicus P3 segment gut microbial communities from Petit-Saut dam, French Guiana - Emb289 P3 | ecosystem: Host-associated > Arthropoda: Insects > Digestive system > Gut ...
TACAAATCCGGAAAAAGCGGGATCGGTTGTTTCGTTGGTAACAGTAATTGACGCGCTATGTAAAGGAGAAAAAGAACTGTTAGTCGCAATTATTGTATACCTTCCGATTTGTGTTGGCGTGTAAGAGGAAGTTGTAACAGTGGGCGAGATATTAACACCGTCGCGCTGCCAAACAAAAGTAATATTTTCATTCCCGCTGTAATTTACGAATATCGGCGTATCGACAGTTGTCCTTGATATCCGCGTTCCTGTTGGCGAACCGGTGTGGAAAGTAATGCTGCCGCTTAAATTGTTAAGGCCGCTTTGCCAGAATGCTTGATTGCGAAACGCGCTTTCTGCCGCATTTTCACCGTTAGGAGTAGTAAAACCTGTACTTGCAGGATATCTGTAATAGATTGCCGGATCCGCGCCTTCGCCGTTCCAGAATGGGAAGTGAAAGGTATTATAAACATCGCTAACCTCTAAACGCATTGTATCTCGCGCATAATTGCCGCTGCCAATGTTTGTTGTCGGATTTCCGTAAATCCGCGCCGCAACACGGGTTCCACCGCCCTGCGCTGTTACACTTGCGCCTAACGCCGCGTTGTTTTGTATTTGACCGTTGTTTCTCCACCCAACTAAACCTCCGGCTCTGGTAGTTGCGCTTACCGAGGCGTTACGCGCGCTTACACTGCCTGCGGCAAAACTGCGCGTAACAGAATTACTCGCATTAATATTCATATTACCAATAAGCCCTCCGGCATAAAGCACGGCATTAGCGGTATTGGGGTTGTCCGCTATTACATTTCCAAGAGCATAGCTGTTTTCAATCAGAGACTGAGTTTCAATAAAACCAACAAGTCCGCCGGCGGCTATATTCCCGTCGCCTCCTGTACCTTTACGGGCAGTTACATTTCCGGTTGCGAAAGATTCTCTTATATGCGTTGTTTGCGCATTTCCGACGAGACCGCCAACAAGAGAAGCAGCGCTATTAGGACTAATAATGATATTAGAGCTAATAGCGATAATATCACCTGTAGCATAAGATCTATTAATTGTGTTAAATCCAGACCCATAAAAAATATACGAACGACCTACAAGACCGCCAATAACGAAAACTCCATCTGCCGAGGGATTGCTGGATTCTACTGTAATTGACCCTGTAGCAAAACAGTTTGTCAAAGATGACGGCCAATCATCCTGTAGAGCCATTGTTCCAACAAATCCGCCTACAAACAGATCACCTGTGGCAGCATGAGTTGCCGGGACAATTATATTACTTGAACTTGAACAGCCATAAATATCTGATTGAAGCATTTCTGCAGCAAAGCCGCCTATCATATGGTTCGTGGTAGTGATAATATTTGTGGTAGAAGCAGTAATGCTGGCGGCATAAGAATGACAGTTTATAAAATCACCAAAATTCCGTAATTGACCAACAAAACCGCCTACCCGAATTCCTTCTTCGCCATTCTGTTCAACATATATTTCCCCTGCAGAATATTCAGTATCTTCAAACATAACCCTATTATTATTGTTAGTACCAGCCACATGACCTACCACACCGCCTAAAAGAAAAGGAGCGTTACCGTAGTTGCGTACACTTATACTTCCTGTAACCTTGCATTTATAAACATATCCTATGTGTGTTCCAGTACTCCTTGTTCCACTTCCGAAGGCTCCAGCTAACCCGCCAATTAAGACATCTCCATCGGAGGAGATATTTCCCACATTTATTTTTCCGCCAAAAATACAGTTTGACAAATTGGCTCTTGTAACAGCTCCTGCAATACCGCCGCAGAAGTTTAAGCCGCCCACATTGTTTACTTTGTTCATGCTCACCGTTCCAATACTGGTAACGTAAGAAATATTAGCTCTATTGTCAAAAGCTATGCCTGAGCCTTCAATTCTGCCAACAACGCCGCCGCTATTAATTTCATTAGCTCCGCTTATATTGTCCAGAGTAACATTTAAAGCGGCGAGACTGTTTTCTATACTTGATGTATCTCTCATAAAACCTGCAATACCGCCAAGCCCTGCCCGCGCAGTTGTATTAAGCCTTAAAATATTACTCTCCGTTATGCTTTTTACAATACAGTTAAGTATCTTTGTGTTTCCGTTTGCCTGTCCTGTAATGCCGCCTGCCCAAGTTGTTCCCCATCCAGTTACAGTTACATTTGCGTATTCCACAGTTAAATCGCGGATAACAGTGTTATCTGTTGTTGAGCCTTGTATTCCTGTTATTCCGAAGATACCTATATTAGATAAATTATTGCCAAAGACATTTTGTTCCATCCTGATCGTATGTCCGTTGCCGTAAAATCTGCCCCTAAAATTATTGATCGGTATATGGCTTGTCATAGTGATATTGCTTGTAAGCGCGTACTGCCCCGTTGCGTTTGCCGGCATTGCCGCAAGACCGGCGGGCGTATTTATTTCCGTTATTGATACAGTTTCGCTCACGTTCATTCCCGGCACATTCCATATTCTTCGGTTTACAGCAGAAGAAGACCCGGCGGCGTTATGCGCAACTACGCTTATGTCGTACCTTATTACATTATTTACCGCCTGCCCGTCCCTCACGCCGGAAATAACGGCAGACGGAACAGTAAAAGTATGCTCCTGCATCTGTGCGCCTGTCCCAGTCCTTGTTTTTTCTATATCCGGGAAATCGGTCATTGTAAGAATAGCCCTGTCCATTACCGCAGGTAATATCCATTGTACCGTTATGGTTGTTGTACGATTTGTCCCGGTATCTGTTTCTGCGCAGGCAGCTACAAGGCCAGTTACCGGCACGGGCACGTCGGATACTATTCGAAACTTTGGAGAAGAAGCACTCGGAACAGATCCCACATTCCCCATCATGTCGCGGAATTCGATTAAAAGCGTATACTCCGGATTTTCGTTCCAGCCTATAAGGCTTCGCGTGAAATGCGGCGCAGGTTGTTCTACAGACTGCCAGCCGGAAGTGATTTCAACTTCAACACCGGATATGACTACGCCCGGCACTGTTACGCGCCATTGCAAATTATTCCATTCGTCCATTGTCCAGGGGCGGTTAAACGCTTCTGTATAATGTATTCCGCGTAAAGTACTGTTGTCGGCAAGGCTGCTGAGTTCATTCATCGTTAAGGTAAAAGATGTGTTTCTTGCAAAGTTATACACACCATTGTTCAATGCTCCACCCGTCAGAACGGCGCCGATATCATTCACACCGGGAGCGGCATTGTCCATGACAACCGTCACAAAATGCCCTGCGGCAAAAGCCGCGTCCCTCTCCTGTCTTATGGGTCCATTTTCATCTCTATAGCTGTCATTCCACGGGACTATTATCAACTGCATTATGCCTGAAGGTTTATGCTGGTCTGTTCTTCCGGTTCCCAGCGGATGGATGATAGTATACACATTGTTTGTCGGTACAAGATTTAAATATTCATACGGCCCGTTATTAATGGGAGAGTGTAAAGAATAACCCGCTATATCGGCGTACATTCTTTCGTATACATAAAAACGGTCGGGTGTTTGCGTAACGCCTTCCGGTGTTATTACAGAAAACGACAAATGCACTGTGCTAAAATCATAAGGCGCGATTTTTCCCTGATTAAAACGCCGGTCAATAGTATTGTCCTGCCATACCGTATTATAATTGCTAAAGTAGCTTGTTCCGTTTCTGCTTGCTCTGATATTACTCGCCTCGTAGATTTTCTGCGCTTTGCTGGTATCAGTTAAATACGTAATGGTCTGCGGTGCAGCCATTTCCAGATTGCTTGCGGTTTTTATACCTGCGATTGCAACGCTTATATTGAGCAGTTGTAAATGCGTTGCGGGATAGGCTGTATCGTCTTTTACGGATATTTCCAGCCGGCGTTCTGCACTGTTATAATCGGATATCCTGAAATAGTTTGCAATATCGCCATCAGCTTCAAACGGCTGTCCGTTGTTTTGCCCCGTTGTGTATATTGCGCTTATCTTGATTGTATCTCCGATTACCGCCGTGTTGTGGTTAATATTCATATTGAACCATACAGTAATTTTTTGATCATAAGGAAACGGACTGATTGCGGGGATTAACGGCGGACTGGAACGGGAGACCGCAGGCCGCAATTCGCACCACGGCACAAGAATGATAGCAGCGTCTGTATGTATCGTCACATTGGTTCTTAACTGATTGCGATTACCAAACTGTACTATAGTATCATCATCAACCAGATTGCCGGGCGCAACAGAACCTGCATACGCTCTCCAACCGGTAAATGCAAATGATGCATTGGGCGCAAACTCTATCGCAAACGGAAAACTTTGACGCCGAACGCCGACTAGCGGCGTTAATACACCCCATGCGGTATCCGGAATCTGTAAAGATGCGGAAACATTGCCTTTATCGCCGTCCAAAGACATAATGGTAATGGTCTTATTGCCGCTGATAACACTATCAGGAACAGACAGTATCGTTATTTCCATTTCGGTGCCGGGAGCGCCTTGGGGAAGAAGACGCCATCGTACATTCCACCCGGATTCTACATTAATACCGGAATATGCGTTTGTAGATGTCCAGTTTGCCAGTTCCCATTTTGCGCATACTGCATTATCTACAAGAATTTGCCAGCCGCGGAAGGGATAATCCGCAGACGGCGTAAAAGTTGTGGTAAACGCATACGTGAGACGCACGGGGGTTTCCTGCGTTATGGTCGAAGCGATATTCCCCAAGCCTCCCGGGTTTGTGGCAACATTTAAAATAGGCATCTCTATTCCCAACGGTCCAATTATTATGTCCGTAACGCTTGATATACCAGCAGGAAGCGCGCCAACGATCACGCTTATGTCGGTGCCGGAAGCGTTCCTTTTTACCCATTGGATGTTCCAATCATACTGTTCGTTATTGACGGTGCCTTCCCCTTCTGTCCATGTTGAAAACACTACGCCGTTAGGCGAAAGCCCGGAACGCAGCTGCCAGCCGCGAAAGGGGTAACCCGCTGACGGCTGGAATGACATATTAAATCCATAGCCGGGCCTTATGTTTTCAAGGCGCCCGGGGAAGATACTGCCTAACGGCGGCTGTCCCACGCTCGGCTGTATATTGTTGATGGTACCTGCCAATGCTCCGACCGGCCCTATATACAGATCACCGGAAGGCGGCATTTTATACACAAATATTTCCACCTCTGTTCCTTCACTATTCAGTCTGACAAAGTTTACAATATCCGGACTGCTGGTGCCGGAGCTTCTTCTCCATGATGACCAAAGTCCTTCTCCGTCCACCCATGCATCCCAGCCCTGAAAGGGAACGCCCGGTGCGGGAACAAAAACCAGCTTAAAAGAATATCCCAGTTTAACCGTCCGCAGCTGCTGGCCCGGCAGGATATTGGTTGTCCCCAAATCCGCCGGCGCAACAATCCGCAAAGGCACCCACGGCGCGTTGCTGTAGGCCAGCTCTTCGTTGAGTTTGTCGAGCAGATACGGATCGGCGGCTCCGTTGAAGAGATCGCAGGTAATAAGAGAAAAGGTAAGAAAGAAAAGGGAAAAAAGAAAGGTCGCTAACCGTACAAATTTCATAAACATCCTCCTTATATAAAACAGGGAATTTAAACGACCGTTTAATTTGTACAGTCGTACCTTCTATATAAAGATATCTAAATTGCTCAATATCTTCAAGTCATTCTACCGAATTTAGACAAATTAAGCGGAATTTCCCCCAAAGGACGTCTAACACAACACCTTCTGATAACTGTACAAATTAAACGGTCGATTAAATTCTTGATAAAGAGTAATTGGGGCTGACATAAATCCTTGTGTGGTATAAACTTTGGGTAATAACAAAGAAACAAGGATGAAAGATACAGAATTTTTTCAGCTGCTGGTACTGGTGCCGCATCGTGATGTTCGGTTGCTTTTGCGGAAGTGGAGCGCAGAGCTGTTCGCCGCTGGTTTGCCCGGCGCATGGTCATTCCCCTGGGTAGCCCCGCTTGCAACGCTCAAACGAACACTTTCGACCGAGGAGTTGAAGGCTCTTGCGAAGAAAATGGGGACTGGGGACTGGGGACTAGGGACTAGGGATAGTGGTTTGAAAGTAAAGCTCATTACCAACACATTAAGACAACAAACAACGCTCCCCAGTCCCCAGTCCCTAGTCCCTAGTCCCTATTCCCTATTCGGAACAGAGCTTAACATTGCACTTTCGGATGATTTTTTTGAACCGGTGAGTGAAGCTATCGACTGCCGTTTTTCGCAGCCGGTTCTGGGAGCAGCCCTCATTACTCATGGCGGCAAGGCCGCACCCTCATTCCTCATTAACTTTGATGACCTCCCTCCCCCGCCGTCAATTTCCTCCCGCGCCGCCGCATTAGCAAACATGAGCTACCAGATTAAAGACGATAATTTCTGCGAATGGAAAATCGGCACACTACATTGGCTTCCAAAATTGGGGACTAGGGAACGGGGACTGGGGACTGGGGAGCGTTGTTCGTAATTTTTACGTGTTGATAACCTGCTATGAAGTATGTTGTAACCCGCTTTACTTTCGAATCGCTCTCCCCAGTCCCCAGTCCCCAGTCCCCAGTCCCTAGTCCCCGATCCCTACTTTTTCTTTCGCAGGGCTTCTAAACATTCGCGTTGGAAAATGACGACTGACAGGCCGCGGTATTTGATCTCGGCTTTGAGGCGTTCGGCATTTTCATCGACTTGTTGTTTTTTGGCTTCCAGAACGAGAACGTGTTCAGGGTTTACGCCGCAGCCAATGATCAGATCGCGCAGTTTTTCGGAGGGGACCATGGTTGGCTGGCAACCGGTCATGGCAACAACGGAATTGTCAAGGATGACCAAGGTCATGGGAACATTCGCAGCCACTGCATCGATAAGGCAGGTAATGCCTGAATGGATAAAAGTTGAATCGCCCACAACGCCAATGCTGTATGGCAGGCCGGCATCTGCCGCGCCTTTTGCCATGCTTACCGATGCGCCCATGCAGACGATGCTTTCGGGAACTTCCCACGGCGGCGCAACGCCCAGCGAATAACAGCCAATGTCAGCATTGATCCCCACGTCGGGGTGACCAGGCCGGGGATCGATTGCCGCCACTGCTTTTTTAATTGCGTCATAGCTGTCCATGTGGGAACAGCCCTGGCACAATTGCGGCGGTCTGCCGGGCAGGGTTGCAGGATCAAGGCCGGGCACCACAATGCGCTGCCGGGGCGGCAAGCCAAGAGCGGCGCGTACATTATCCGGATCAAGTTCTCCGGCTCGAACAACCGGACCGGGATCGCCTTCTTTGGCAGGGCCGTCGAATCCGGCAAGTTTTCCGGCGATTGCAATACTTTGCGGCAAAAGCCCCCGCAGCCTTTTCTCGATAAAGGGCTGCCCTTCTTCAAGCACCAGCACTTTTTCTGAAACGGCACACAACTTACGGATTGATTCTTCCGGCAGCGGGTATGCGCCAATGTGCAGGCGAGCCGGCGCTTTTCCGCCGCGCATTGCAATAAAATCATCAAGGTTTTCTTCGTAATAGTTGCCGCCCAATCCGGCGGTGATTATTGCAAGATCGTATTTTGCGCCGTCTTTGGCAGGCAGTTCCAGTTTATTAACCGGATTTGCCGTAGACCACGCAAGGAAGTCTTTTTGTTTTTCAATGAGCAGCGCATAGTTTTTACGGGCAAAGGCGGGGGTTAGTATCCAGCGTTGTTTTTCTGTTGTTTTGGAAACCGGATTTTGTGCAATGCCTTCCCGCGGCGTTACTCCCGCCCTGGAATGGGCAAGCCGGGTTGAGAATCGAACGATGACCGGAATCTGAAACCGTTCGGAAACATCAAATGCCTCGCGGGTCATGTTATACGCTTCCTGCTGGCTGCGCGGCTCAAGACAGGGAACCATTCCAAAAGCAGCATAGAAACGGGAATCCTGTTCGCCCTGCGAACTGTGCATACTGGGATCATCGGCGACAGCAAGAACCAGACCGCCCTTAATACCCAATAAGGCAGCATTCATAAAAGGATCGGCGGCAACATTCAGCCCCACATGCTTTGTGGTAGCGATTGATCGCCGTCCGGCAAAAGAAACGCCAATGGCTGCTTCAAGCGCTGTTTTTTCGTTCGCGCACCATCGCGCGACCGGCCCGCCCTTTTTAAATTCGTTAATCAAATACTGTAATATCTCTGTCGAAGGCGTACCCGGATACCCGTATCCCGCGCTAATCCCCGCGTGAAGCGCCCCTAACGCAATCGCCTCATCACCCAACAACGCCAATTGTTCACTACTCATAGTTTATACTCCTTCCTCATTCCTCAACCGCCAAGATCGTCTTTTACTTTTACGCTTACTTCCTGTTCGTAGCAAGAGAAGCAATTATCCACCGCCGCTTTGTCGGGCGCTTTTGTAATTAAACTTACCAGCGGCACAATAATTAATCCCGCAAGCATACAGAAAGCGGCAGCATTAATCGGCGACTGTAAAATCGGCGGGAATGAACTTCTGAAAAAAATGTTCAGAATCATAACCGAAGTACTGAATATAAAACAGCACCACACAGCCAGTTTACTGGTACGTTTCCAGTACAAACCGTACAGGAAGGGAGCAAGGAATGAACCCGCCAGAGCGCCCCATGAAATGCCCATAAGCTGCGCAATAAAGGTAACGCCCCCTTTAAGACTATTATGATAATTATCAATTGCAATCACCGAGGATAAAATGATAAAAACCACTATCAATATACGGATAATAATCAATTGTTTTGTATCGCTCATTTTTTTGATGACATGGCCTCGCAAAAAATCCAGAGTCAGGGTTGAAGCGGAAGCCATCACCAATGAAGAAAGAGTGGATATGGATGCCGCAAACACCAGGACTACCACCAAACTTATCATAATAGGGCCCATTCCGGAAAGGATGCCGGGAACGATGGCATCGTAAATAACGCTGCCGTTTGTCCGGTAAATATCCATGTGCGCGTACAGGCGTCCAAAACTGCCAATGAAATAACAGCCGCCCGCTATGAAAATCGCAAAAACGGTAGAAACAATTGCGCCTTTTGTGATCATCGTTTCGCTTTTAATCGAATAAAACCGCGCGACCATTTGCGGCAATCCCCACGCGCCGAGCGAAGTAAGAATAATGACGCCTAACAGCGATATGGGGTCAGGACCAAAAAACGACGTAAAGACACCGGGAGCCTCTATCAATGGGCCTCCTGTCGGACCAACTCTTGCAGCTTCAACAGGGATAACGGCAAGTTCGCCGATAGCCCCCATTAAACCGCCGTTGTCTTTCAGAACCACGGCGATAATGGCGGTAATACCAATCAACATGATCGTACCCTGAATAAAATCGTTGACAACCGTCGCAAAGTATCCGCCCGCAACCACAAAAATCGCGGTCAAAATCCCCATGGCAATAATGCAATATTCAAAAGGTATGCCGAATGCCATTCCAAAAAGCCGCGAAAGACCGTTATACAGCGAGGCAGTGTATGGAATTAAAAAGATAAAAACGATGGCAGAGGCGGCAATTTTTAATGCCGAAGACATATACCTTGAGCCGAAAAATTCCGGCATGGTCGCGCTTTTTAAGTGATTGGTCATGACCCGGGTGCGTCTGCCCAGTATGAACCATGCCATCAATGAGCCGATAAGGGCATTGCCCAAACCAATCCATACTGCCGAGGTACCGAACCTCCAGCCAAACTGACCGGCAAATCCGACAAACACCACGGCGGAAAAATAAGTCGCACCATACGAAAATGCCGACAGCCACGGCCCGACATTACGCCCGCCCAATACAAAATCGTTTACACTGGACGCTCTTTTACGGAAGTATAGTCCGATAAAAACCGTAACCGCAAAAAATAACAGAAGCAGCAACACTTTAATAAACATTTGATTCATCCTTATACTAATGTGTACACCTTATCCGCACATTAGTCAAGGGGAAGGGAAGAACAGAGAGCTCAGATTATTTGTCTTTTAATTCCTCATTTCTCATTTCTCATGCCTAATTTTTCCAGCTTCAGTTCGCGCAGTTTTTCTGTAATGGACACCTTGTATACATGGGGATTGAGTAAGCGTTTGTAGGTGGAGTCAAAACTGGCAAGGTCGGCGGTGCAATGGGCGCGGATTTCGTCCAGTGATGGCAGCGAGCGGCATGGTTTGCCATCGGCAAGATAATGCTGCAGGAGCGGCTGCGGCGCTTCCTCAATGGTGTGGTAAAAATGCCGGTAGTCGGCGGAAGGATGCCAGAACCGGCAGCGGCTGCCCGCATTAAACAATGAGTCTTCATCGGGTTCGTCCAGCGCCAGCACATCGGCAATTGCCGCGCCCCGGCTATCCCGTATTCGCCACAACTGCTTAATGCCGGGGTTGGTGGTTTTTTCCGGGTTGTCTGAAAATTTCATCACCGGCGCCATTTGTCCGTTTGCATCTTCGCAGGCCGCCATTTTGTATACGCCGCTAAAAGCCGGATCATCACCGCCGGTGACCATCCGTGTACCCACGCCCCATACATCAACCGGCGCGCCGGAATTTACCAGGGTCTGAATAATCGATTCATCAAGCTCATTGGATACACTAATCGCCGCATCGTTCAGTCCTGCCTCGTCCAGCATCCTGCGTACTTCGGTGGAAAGGTATTGAATATCGCCCGAATCAAGGCGCACTCCAAAACACTTTCCCCGCTCTTTGAGTTTTTTTCCCGATTGTATTGCGCTGTAGATTCCGCTTTTCAGGGTATCATAGGTATCGATAAGAAATACGGCTCTGTCAGGATAGAGTTCGGCGTAAGCGTCAAAAGCCAATTCCTCGTTGGGAAAAGACATCACCCACGAATGGGCCATGGTTCCCAATACCGGTATGCCAAAAAGTTTTCCTGCCAGAGTATTGGAAGTTCCCATCGCGCCGCCGATATACGCAGCCCTTGACGCAGACATTGCGCCATCCGGCCCCTGGGCGCGGCGCAGCCCGAATTCCATAACGGTGCCCTTCCCCGCGGCAAGCCAAACCCGGCGGGTTTTGGTGGCGACCAGGCTTTGAAAGTTAATGATGTTGAGCAGCAGTCCTTCGATAAGCTGACATTCAATCAGGCCGCCGGCGATTCGGATCAATGGCTCCTGAGGGAAGACCACTGTCCCTTCATCAACGGCCCACAGTGATCCTGAAAAGCGAAAGTTGCGCAGGTATTCGATAAAGTTTTCTTCAAACAAATTCAGGCTTTTCAAGTAAGCGATGTCTTCATCGGAAAAGGTAAATGAGACAAGGCTTTCCAGTAATGTTCCCAATCCGGCAAATATCGCATAACCGCCGTTAAACGGCTGCCGCCGGAAAAAAACCTCAAAGATCGCAAGGCGGTCCTCAGACCGCCCACGGTCCGACCGCCCGCAGGCCATATTTTGTTTCCAATAACCCTGCGCCATGGTCAGCGCATAAAAATCCGTAAACAACGCAGATGTATGTACCATTAGCAAAGTTCCTGTAACAGTTGCGCGGAATCGGCGAAGCGAATATTGGCGGCGCGCATTTCGGCAATGGCCTTTTCTACCGAGCCTGCGGGATAGTTTACTCCGCGTACCGCATCCTCAATGATAACGGTATTGAAACCCAGTCTTTGGGAATCCATCGCGCTGTACAATACACAGTAATCCGTAGCCAGTCCGCCGATAATAATAGTCTCTATGCCAAGCCCCTGTATCCAGCCCGCAAGACCGGTGGGTGTTATGCGATCGTTTTCAAAAAAAGCGGAATAGGAATCCAGATCTTTGCGGAAACCCTTGCGGATGATCATGTTGATCGGCGTTAGATCGAGTCCGCTGTGAAACGCAGAACCCGATTCTCCCTGCACACAATGATCCGGCCAGAGTACTTGTTCCCTGCTTGCAAGAGTAATGATGTCCCCCGGCTTTTTGTCCGTATGCGAGGAAGCAAACGAAAAATGTCCCTGCGGGTGCCAATCCTGGGTAGCGGCAACCCGGCCTCCGGCGGCGGCAAAAGCGGCGGCCAGCCTGTTAAGCGGCGCAATGATGCCATCACCATCCTGCACGGCCAGAGCGCCCCCCGGACAAAAATCATTCTGCACATCAACGAGCAATAGCACGGTCTTGGTTATATCCATGTATACAGTATTATCCCTCTGGCAAATTAGATCAAGTTGCATTTATTCGATTTTCCTCTTTTCTTCCCTTTGCGTCCTTCGCGATCTTGGCGTCTTGGTGTGAAAAAATGGGAGAAAATTCCTAACAGGCGTCGCCGCGGGATAGGTCCGGTACAAGGCCAATACCGCGGACCATTGCTTCAAGGTAGCGCTGGTATTCAAGGGCATCGTCGCCGGCATTGAGTTTGTGGTCGTATATCGCGTAGAGTGTGCGCGCCGTCAATGGGGTCAGATTTGGCATGATGATATTTGCCCCAGCCTGCAGAGCCAATTCCCTGCCGTTAGGTGTTATGCTGCCAAGGGCGGTGGTGGCGGGGATAAGCGCTTGCGGCAGCAAGAGGCGGGTAAGGGCAATCATTTTCAGGCTGAGCTGCACGGTGCCGCCCGGTTCCATGCCGAAAGGCGTATCCTTTTGGGGAAGAAAGGGGCCAATGCCCGCCATATGCGGCCGGAATGTTTCCATAAAACGAAGATCCGCAAGAAGATGTTCCGGCGTTTGATACGGACTCCCTACCATACAACCAGCTCCCACCTGATACCCAATTTCCTTGAGATCGCGCAGGCATAACATACGGCTGGCAAGATTCATACACGGCGGGTGGAGTTGTGCATAATGGGATTCCGTGGCGGTTTCATGGCGCAACAGATAGCGGTTTGCCCCGGCGCGGAAAAAAAGTTCGTACGCCTGCCGGCTTCGTTCACCGGCAGACAGGGTAATGGCGCAATCGGGAAATTCACCGCGAATGGCCGAAACGATTTCCGCAATGCGAGTATCGGTAAAAAAGGGATCTTCGCCGCCCTGCAATACAAAGGTTTTGTATCCAAGTTTGGCGCCCGCACGGCAACAGTCAGTAATGTCGTCTAACGAAAGCCGATACCGTTCAAGTTTTGCATTGGATCGGCGTATACCGCAATAGTAACAGTCATTTTTGCAATAATTGGTAAACTCGATTAAGCCCCGAAAATAGATACTTTTCCCATAATGCGCTTCCCGCACTTCACAGGCTCTGGCAAACAATGATTCAATCTCATCAGCGTTTTCTGTCGCAATCAAATGCAAAATTTCACTATCATTCATACAAAAAAGTCGCGTCCTTTGTTGGTGCGTATTTTTTCGACGTTTTCGATGGTCTTTTGGCGTATGTGTTCGTCGGCAATGTGTGCCGTTTCCCGGCCAATAATGGCGGCGGCTTTTTCCTGAAATGCAGCGTCGCCGTAATCCATGGAATATTCGCTCAGGGTCATCAAGGCATTGGGAAGGCAGACATTGCCGATTTGGCCCGATTTTGCCAGCGACATAAAGCGGTCGCCGGTTCTGCCGTTACGGTAACAGGCGGTGCAAAAACTGGGAATATAACCGTCGTCCATCAGCTCGGTAATGATTGAAAGGGCGCTGCGATCATCGTTTACCAAAAACTGGGGGTGTGTTTCGTTCTGCGCGGATTGTGAGTAGCCGCCGACGGTGGTGCGGGAACCGGCGCTGATCTGCGAGATTCCCAGCTGCAGCAGTTTTTTTCGCATGCCGTGGTCTTCTCTGGTTGAAAGTATCATTCCCGTAAAGGGAACGGCAATGCGAATAATGGCAACAATTTTTGCAAAGGTAATATCGTCTACCAGATTGGGAAAATCGGCAATGTTCATACCGCTTGCCGGGCAGAGCCGGGGAACAGAAATCGTATGAAAGCCCGCGCCGTATTTTTTTTCCAGATGTTCATTGTGCAGCATCAGGCCAAGAACCTCAAAATAAGGATCCGCCAGACCAAACAATACACCGCCGCCGACATCATCGATACCCGCCTCCTGAGCGCGGTCAAACGCATCAAGGTGCCAGGCAAAATCTTTTTTTGGACCGGCAAGGTGGACACGCTCATACGTTGGCTCGTGGTATGTTTCCTGAAACAGAATATAGGTGCCTATTCCCGCATCTTTCAGCTTGCGGTAGTTTTCGGTCGTCGTTGCCGCAATATTCACATTGATGCGGCGAATTGCCCCATTTTCAAACTTCATCTCATATATATTTTCTATGCACTCAAGAATATAGTCGATGGGACATTCGCTGTCATGTTCGCCAGCCTCAAGGGCAAGCCGTTTGTGGCCCATTTTTTCGAGTATGGTTACTTCTTCCCGCAGTTCGTCCATGGTCAGCTTGCGGCGGCCAAAATCATGCCCGCAATTAAAGCTGCAATAGGCGCAGCGGTTTACGCAATAATTACTGACATACAACGGAGCAAACATCACAATCCGGCTGCCATAAATCCGCCGCTTGATCGCCCCGGCAATGGCAAAAATCTGTTTTAGATGTTCAGGGTTCCCGGTTACCAGCAGTGCGGCGATTTCACGGTGACTGAGAGGCTCGCTCTTTTCCGCTTTATCCAGCGTACGGCTGATAAACGCGTCACCGGCAGTTTTTGCCTCATCCAGCAGGTTTTCGATATATTCACGGTTGATTTGCATTCTATACCAGATTCTTACTGCAACAATTATTGCATTTTTTCTTTTTTGATTCAAGATATTTTTGAAAATAAGCGTTTATTATTAAACCAATAAATATTATTGAACAAATTGTATTAAATATGGAAATGCTTTCGATACTGCTTCCGCAAAGCAAGTTGTGATTAATCATATTCATTGTAAGCCATGACGAAGGAATGAGATAATCAATAACCAGGCCGAATACCAGGGCATTTATAACAATATTTGCCATGTATATAATTAATATACGTTTACCCATAGTTTTACCTATTACGGTCATGGAAGCAATGCTTGTTACCGGTCCAGCCATTAAAAATACAAAAGCAGCGCCTGGAGATAACCCTTTCATCAACAAAACTGCTGCCATGGGAATTGATCCAATGGCACAGGTGTATGTAGGTAACGCTATAAGCAAAACAATCAGCATATTTAACATTGGATTGTTTAAATAAGTTGAAAACAAATCATCTGGAAGAAAAATGGCAAGTATTCCAGCAAAGAAAATTCCAAAGAGCAGCCATTTTCCTATATCCTGCAACATTTCTACAAAACCATAATGGAAAACCTGAAGCATTTTACTTTTGTTATTTTTTACATCTTCAGTTTTGATTTCAATATCGTTTTTCAAAACCGCTGCTGTACTCAATTTGTTTGCGGTAATTCCTCCTGTAAAACTTGAAATTATTGCCACAATTGGACGAATTATTGCGAAAGGCAATCCTAAAAGAGAATATGTCGCTATAATACTGTGTATGTTTGTCTGGGGAGTGGAAGTAAGAAAAGAAACGATTGCGCCTTTACTTGCGCCTTCCTTGTGTAACGAACTTCCCATTGGAATCACGCCGCAGGAACAAAAAGGCAATGGTATTCCTGCAAATGTAGCCCATAACACAGAGGTAAAATTCGGTTTTGCAATACGCCCCACATATTTTTCTTTTGGTATATATGCCTTCATAAACCCGGCAAAGAGAAAAGCCAAAAGTAAATATGGCGACATTTCATTAATAAGCAAAATAAACGGCATTATATAATGTTGCATTTTGTTTATTATTAATAGATTATTCCAAATTTGTCAAGGGATTAATCGAAATGGTAACAACGTTATACTCCGTTCCAGTATTCCCTGCATATGGGCAATGGCAATGCCGTAATTGGTAAAGGGAATGTGTTGATCTTCGGCGCATCGCTGGCGGTAGTGCATTTCACGGTCGTTGAGCATGCAGGCACCGCAATGGATGACCATTTGGTAGGGGGAAAGGTCTTCGGGGAAATCGCCGCCGGAGCAGAAACTGAATGCCGGTTCTGTGCCGGTGTATGCTTTTATCATACGGGGAATTGTTACGGTGCCAATGTCGTCGCACTGGCGGTGGTGGGTGCAGCCTTCGCAAATCAAAATGGTGCCGCCGTTTTGTATATCGTTCAGCGCGGCAACGCCCCGAACGGCTGTTTCCAGCCAGCCTTTATACCGTGCAAATAAAATTGAAAAAGAGGTAAGCGGTATCTCCGGCGGCACTTCGGCGGCAGCCTGCGCGAACACCTGACTGTCACATATAACCAGTGCGGGCTGTTTTCCCAAACCAGCCAATGCATCCTTCAGCTCAAAGTCCCTGACCACAACGGCAATGGCCCCCGATTCCAGAATGTCACGAATGGTCTGCTGCTGGGGCAAAATTAACCGGCCTTTAGGCGCGGCTTTATCAATAGGAACCACCAGAAGAACCACATCAAGCGGCTTAATCAGATCACCAACAAGCCTTTTTTCGTTCTCACCGGTACCGGCAAGCGCCGCAATTGTTTCTTTCAGCAGATCAATGTTATAGCCGGTTTTGGCACTTAAAAGAAGGGACTGGGGACTGGGGACTGGGGACTGGGGGGTGCGATTCGAAGTATTAGGGTGTAACTCAGAATTATTATCGTAGTTCGAATTACAGGAAGATTGCTCGGAAGTACCTTTACTCACCAAACAACCATCCCTACTCCCCACTCCCCACTCCCCACTCCCTCCTAAATCGCATTTATTCACCGCAAGCACATATGGTATTTTTTTGGTGGTGAAAATTTCGATGAGATCTTTCTCGGCGGCGCACAGAGAACCCGCAGAGGCATCAAGTACCAGTACAGCAATATCGGTTTTGTTCAGTACCTGCCGGGCTTTGCGTACCCGCAGTTCACCTAACGCGCCTTCATCGTCAATGCCGGGAGTGTCAATAATAACAACCGGGCCAAGGGGCAGCAGTTCCATTGCCTTGTACACCGGATCAGTAGTAGTTCCTTTAGTATCCGAGACCACCGCCAGGTCCTGCCCCGTAACCGCATTCACCAGACTCGACTTCCCCACATTACGGCGGCCAAAAAAACCAATATGAACCCGATTCGCAACTGGCGTATCATTCATCTTAGTTGTTCATGGCTTCTTCGCGGTCGGCTAATGGAATTTCCAGAGTGTGGTACGTTCCTCCCCGGAGTATTTCAACCTTGGCCATATCGCCGGGTTTGCTGTCTTCAAGAGCCGAATACAGATCGGCCAGTGAATTGATCTTCAGGCCGTCAACCGCAGTGATAATGTCACCGCCAAGGTAAATAACGCTGCGCCCATGCTGCACCGGCTCGCTGCCCTGCCGCAAACCGGCTTTTTCCGCAAGGCCGCCCCGGCGGGTGCGGGAAACCAAAAGGCCTGTGTTAACCGGAAATTTCGCATAACGCACCAATGCGGGGAAAAGCTGCACCATGGTCGCATCGATCCAGCCCCGGCGTACCTTGCCGTGCTGGATAAGCTCATTCACCACCCGCTTGGCGGTATTGACCGGAACAGCAAAACCAATGCCCACCGATCCGCCGGAGGGGGAATAGATCATCGTGTTAAGCCCTATCATACGGCCCTGGGTATCAAGCAGCGGACCGCCTGAATTGCCGGGGTTAATCGAAGCATCGGTCTGGATCATATCGCGGACAATATGCTGGCGGTTAATCCGGATCGGCCTGCCCAAACCGGACACAATGCCCACGGTAAGAGTCCGCTCAAGGGCAAAGGGATTGCCAATAGCCAGCACTTTCTGCCCTACTTTCAGGTTACTTGAATCGCCGTAAGGCACCGTCCGCAGTTCCATGCCGCGGGGAGGATCAAATTTGACCACCGCAATGTCGTTTTCAGGATCAATACCTATTACGGTTCCCTCGAACTGGCTGCCATCGGCAAGGTTGATAAATACTTTGTGGGCATTTTGGATAACATGGTGATTGGTTAATACATAACCCCGGGCATCAATAATAGAGCCGGACCCTGAACCGCCTTCCTGGGGAACCGGTTCAAGGAACCAGTTGATCGCCATGATTTCGGTGGTAATGTTTACTACTGCCGAGTTAAGCCGTTCATATATGGTGATATTTTCACGTTCATCTTCGGTGTAGGGAATTGCCGCCTGAATTGGCTGCGGTTCAAAACCAAATACTACAGGCGCCGCGGCATCCGATGCAATAGCGTCTTGCGCGTTTGCCTGTTTATCGATCCCCTGTTTTTTACCTCCAAGGCCCGGCAGCCCCGTACCTATCATAAAAAGCACTGCAATGAGGGTACTCAAAATCGAAAAAAATACCACCTGCCCCCGGCTGTAAAGTCTCATAGCAATTCATCCTCCGCCTTACATTATATAGAAAAATGCCGATAATAGAAAGAGGGACCAGGGACTAGGGACTAGGGACTGGGGATTATTGTTTGCTATCTAAGCGTGTGAACAACCAGCTATGATACCTAACAACGATCCCCAGTCCCCAGTCCCCAGTCCCCAGTCCCTTAAAGAGGACTTATGCATTTTCTTACTTTTTTCTTTATATTTCTTGGTCTTGTGGGGCAGTTTGCGGTTGGGCAGGATGTGGCGGTGGGGAAAATTGCCGACGATTCTGCCTTGAGAAACAGGGTGAAAGATGCCTGGTTTTTTGAAAATCCCGTCAAAGTATTGGCTCAACCCCGAACTCTGTACAGGCTTGCCGGCGGCGACAATATCGAACTGCGGGCCGAGGCCGCGCAGAATGAATTTATGGTGATTTTTGCCCGGGAACACAATAACAGCGGAAAATTTCCCGGCTGGGCACAGGGTTCATGGGTACTTACCCGCCGGAAAGATACCGGAGAGGCCACCAGAATACGCGTATTCCTCCGCAGTGATTTTAACACCTATGTCCAGTTCCGGCCCCTAAACGCAGATAAGTGTCTGATGGATGTGGTACTGTACGATGCCTTCATGGTTCGTTCTTTGCCATTACCGGTTTCTTTTGATCGTTTATACACCATGCCGCTGGATGAAGTATTACACCTTGCAGGTAATAAATTTCCCCGTAAATACTTTGAACCTAATCCGGCCAATTACCGCGAACAACGATTGCTTATAGCAAATATACGGAAAAAGCTGCCCGAATTACGGTATGTCAATGACGGCGCGATGGATCAGGCAGGACAGTATGTGTATATCGATTCCGGCCTGGAGCAGAGCGGGCAGCCGGGGCTTAACTGCTCCGGTTTTACCAAGTGGCTGATCGACGGCATTCTAAGGCCGGTCACGGGAGAAAGGCTGGCGATTCCTCCGTTAAAGGCGCCTTTTGGGGATCGCGGTTCATCGTTTACCGAGGCATGGGAAGAACTGCGCGATCCGTTTTTTGGGCTTGACTGGATCAGGAACCTTGCCGCACAGGCGGGGACAACCCTGTATTCACCCGCTTTTGGCAACATCCATGAAATTGAAGTACGGCAAGAACCGTTTTCTCAGGTAATTCTCCGGGGAAAAAACAATTCCATCATTCACTCGTACCCCGGCTTTTTGGAATATGCCGGTTATGGCGTTGAAGGTCTCTGGCCATTGCTGTATACCCTTGCCATTGATGAACCAAACCGGTTTTTCCTTGCCGCAGTGAACAACGAAATGAGCGGCCCTCCGCCCAAAAGCAATCCCCGCCGGCCGATTCTGATGCGCCAATACTTCCATGTCATGGCCTTTATTCCTTATTTTACCGAAAACGGGATCTTTCAGGTCGCGGTTTTTGAAAGCGCCTCGGAAACTTCGTTCAGCGCGTTCAGGCATCGGTACCCGGTTCGTGAAACAATCGTTAACGGCGAAAAAAGGCTGTACCCCAACGGCCATTACGTCAGTCTGGTGCGCGTCCCCATAGAAACAACGTTTGATCCGTAGAAAAAAAGGAGAAATCATGAATCGTATTCAAATGCAAAATGCCATTGCCGAACTTGACGGCGATGAGATGACCAGAGTCCTGTGGGCAGTGGTCAAGGAAAAATTGATTCTTCCTTTTGTAGACCTTAAGGTTGAATACTACGACCTGGGGCTGCTGAATCGGGAAGCGACCAATGACGAAGTAACCGTTCAGTCGGCAGAGGCGATTCAGCGGCTGGGCGTTGGCGTGAAATGCGCTACGATTACCAGTAATGCCGCCCGCAAAACAGAGTACAATCTCAAGAACCTGTTTCCCAGCCCCAACGCAACAATCAGGGCAATTTTGGACGGCACGGTATTCCGCAAGCCTATTTCCGTTTCGTGCATTCAGCCAACGGTGTCAAGCTGGAAAAAGCCCATCATCATTGGCAGGCACGCGTACGGCGATGTGTATAAGGCGGCGGAGCTGCTTATTCCCGCGGCGGGCAAAGTGGAACTGGTGTACACGCCGGCAAATGGAAGCGAACCGCAGCGAATAACGGTGGCGGACATGAAGGGCCCGGGCATTGTGCAGGGAATGCACAATCTTGATGAATCGATTTACAGTTTTGCCCGCGCCTGTTTTATTTATGCAATCAAGGAAAAAGTGCCGGTGTGGTTTGCCACCAAAGACACGATCTCCAAAACGTATGACGGCCGCTTTAAGGCAATTTTCGAAGCAGTATACGAAAACGAGTATAAGGATCAATGCGCCGCAGCCGGCATCAGTTATTTTTACACATTGATTGATGATGCGGTATCGCGGGTGGTCAATGGCGAGGGGGGCTTTCTGTGGGCCTGCAAAAACTACGACGGCGATGTGCAGAGCGATATGATCGCCAGCGCTTCGGGAAGCCTTGCCATGATGACCAGCGTATTGGTATCTCCGTCCGGGGTGTTTGAGTATGAAGCCGCCCACGGCACAGTGCAGCAGCATTACTACCGCTGGCAAAAAGGCGAAAAGACCAGCACTAATCCCATCGCGTTAATTTTTGCCTGGACCGGCGCACTGGCGAAACGGGCTGAACTGGACAAGCTGCCTGAGCTTGCCGCCTTTGCGCAGAAGCTGGAAGCGGCAACCCTTGCCACCGTTGAAGCAGGCGAAATGACCGGCGACCTTGCCCGCATTGCGCAGCCCGCTCCCGCAAAAATACTCAACTCCTGGGACTTCATCGATGCCATAGCGAATAGATTAGGTTAATTTTTTCCCCATTTCTCACACAAAGAACACGGGGACACAAAGGACACGGAGAAAGAAAGAGAGAATGAATGGAACGGCGTAACTTCAAAGTACAGCGTTACTACCTTTTCCTCTCATCCCCTTCGTGTGCTCTGTGAAACTTCGTGCCTCCGTGTTTAAGATGGGAGTACATTTTTCTTAATCTTTCTGACAAAAAAGCCGGGGAGTGATTTTACGAGGAAGGTGAAGAAACGGTTGAAACCGCCGGGGATGTATTCGGCTTTGCGCTGAAACATTTTGTCCAAAGCCAGCCGGGCCAGGCGTTCGGGTTTCATGATAATGCCCAGACCAAGGCCTGGTTTCATATAACGCGGCGGCAAATTGTACAAATTGGTGGCAACCGCGCCGGGACTGATTGCGGTAATGCTGACGCCGCGATCAAGGGTTTCATGACGCATAGCACGGGAAAAACAACGGACAAAACTCTTTGTGGCGCCGTACAGGCTGATACCGGGCATCATCATTTGGGAAGTAATTGACGTTATATTCAAAATATACCCTTCCGTTTGCGCGTCTATCATCTGCTTTGCGAAAAGCCGGCAAAGCATTGCCGGAGTAAGGACATGCAGATTGATCATGGTTTCCATACGGAAAGGCGGCGTATCAATAACATCGTTAAAAAAGAAAATACCCGCATTGTTTACCAGTATTTCTATTTGAATGTTGTTTTCCGCGCAGTAGTCAAACAGTTTTTGCGCCGAATCGGCCTGGGATAAATCCATGCAGAGTATTTTGATCTTGACCGTATATTCGGCCTGTATTTCCGTAGCAGCTTCGTTGAGTTTTTCTTTTTCGTTACTGACCATAAACAGCGGGTACCCGCGCCGCGCCAGTTCACGGCTTATCGCCAGGCCTATGCCGGAACTTGCCCCGGTTACCAGGGCATAATATTTAAATCTGCGCATCTTCGTCTCTCGACAGATCCTGCGTTATAATTTCCGGATGACAATAACCGGGAGTGCCCCATTTTGCGCGCCCAAATTGAATGGCGCGTAACGGACATATATTAACGCAGCCCTGACAATGTTCGCACTTTGCCGTAAATACCGGATGCCCGTCAATCATTGCAATAGCTTTCACCGGACAGATCATTTCACAAACGCCGCAGCCGCAGCACTCATCGCTTAAACGGTATTTTTTGTACAATACCTTTGTCCCCAGTGAAAAAAGCCAGGATACAAACGCTGAAAAAGGACAAAAGGTATTAACGCGGTTTTCCTGCCGTTCAATGATGGAGCGCGCGGCTTCTTCGGTTGCTTTTTGCTGCATGGCGGTGCGGCGTTCAATGGATTCTGTTTTGGGCGTGCCGAACAGGGCAATATAATTTTCCACCGATGGAATACCGGCGAAAAACATTTTTCCAATGCCTTTTTTCCGCAGAATCTTCCTGAGCAGCCCCAGCGTTCCGCCGGGGCTGGATCCGTAAGTCACCAGCGCGGCAAGATAAGGTGTCTTGAACACCGCATTCCGCGCAAAGCGGCTTACAATAACCGGCGGTCCAAACGCATACGACGGAAACACAAACACAACGGCGTCAGCTTCGATGATGACTTCGCTTTTTTGCGCTGCAATGCCAATGTTGATCAACTCACACGAATCTGCGCCAATGTGTTCTGCGATCTTTTTCGCCGACCATAAACTATTACCGGTACCGCTAAAATAACAAATTGTAGTCACTATTAATATCCATTGAAGATCGGGTTCAGATTGTTTCTCATGGTAGAAATAGTGGTTTTCAAAGCGGCCCTGTCGCCGTTAATGCGAACAGTGTCATTATGTGTGTAATGGGGAGTCCAGTAGTTCAGCATGGGAGGAGTAGCTTGAGAAAAACCCACTACCCTATTAAACCGCCTGTTCGTCGCGTCTATAAACGGATCCAGTTCAGCGTTAAACTGGCTGGAAACCTCATTCCAGCGAGATTTGAAACGGTTAATATAGTAGGTATCCTGCGGAGCGCCGGGTCTCGCGCGGTTCGATTTCAAATTGCCGCCGGCCATGGAAGTTAATTCCCTGCCAAACAGTTCTTTGAGCCAGAACGGCGTGTTTATCAGGAAGCCCGGCCCCGCACCGCGATGAGGTCCCCCATCGTCCCTGCTGCCCCAGGCCCCGTCCAGATCCCAAATCGGCCCCATTTTCAGTTTTCCGGCACGAGGATCGTAATGCATAAACCGGCCGTTCATGGTAATCATTTCCCAGTCACCAAACAGCTCATGGGCAATATGCCAGTCAATCAGAGAATCGACACACAGATTATCATGATAGCCGCCTACTCCGTTCGTCCCCCAATCCCGCGCGTAAATAGCGTCTTCTGTCTCCTGGATAAATTGCGATACCTGTACAAACGTGCTTGACGCATAACCCGGATACATACTTTCCAAAGTTCTGGTGCCCGCTACTCCGCCATTGTTACCATTCAGCGTACCGTCCAATAAGAAACTGGAACGGCCCACCATGCCATTTCCCGAACCCGGATCATTCGCAACAGTCCATTGCGCGGTGGGCGCGCTTCTCCGGTTATAATCCGCACCGGTGCCAAGCCGTGCCTGAAGGACAATGGCCCTGCGGGGGAAATGGTTTTGGAATGTGGCACTCCAGTCCAGATTACTGCCGTTCCCCAGAGGCGGATCAGCATAGTACCAGCCCAGATTTTCATCCGGTTCTGACATCGACCATATAATGCCCTGTATTCTGCCATCGGTAGGGTTCTGGTGGCTGGTCATAAAGTTGTACATTGCGTCAAAGATATATCGATTGTGGGTAAATTGATTTTGAGCATTATCCCAGTCCCATTGGTTATGAACCATTCCCCCTTCATTAAAATAAAAATAACTGTTGTTCATTTCAACGACAAAGCCGCCGTTGGGTTTACCGCCGGAAGGAACTGAGGTAACCAAAGGAGTAATATCCAGACGTTCACTTTCCGGTTTGATAACTTCGGTCAGTATGTACATACCCTTGTATTGATTGTTGACAAACAGGAATACCCAGTCCGCGTGCGGCTGCCATCCCATATTGGTCAGAACGCGGCGGCCCAATTCCCAGCCCAAAGCGCCCCGCATACGAGTGGGATCGCCCTGATGGGCAAGCAGTCTCCAGCGCCGGTGAGCCGGCAGCGGTTCATATTGCTCTGTTTTATAATCGTAATAATCAAAACCGGCCGCGACATTAAGGCTCAGATTATAGCTCTTATAGCCGTCAAACCGGTAAGTCCAGTTGCCGGAATTTCTGATTCTGGTTCCCCCGGAAAATGACCTTCCCGTAGGCCCTATATAGGTATAGGTACCGGTATCATTCCATATTCCGGAATTGAGTTTGTTGGTAACTCTTGTTTCCAGCGGCATATTTTCACTTGGTATACCCATATTATTTTGAGTGTTAATCATCATTACGCCGAAACCCTGGGTTTGCCAGCTGGAAGTACCCACCACACGGTTAACGGCGGTTGCGTTATTCGAGCCGTCCGCAGAGCTGTTCACTTCAAGAACCTGACCTGCAATCGTATAGGTTTTACGGGCATTATCTTCGGCAACGACCGTAAAGGTCACGGCATTGTAATAATTGTTGGTCGTAACACCGTTCTCCTGTTCCACATTTCCCACCAGGAGTCTGCTGCCCGATGAAACCGTAAAGTTGGCAGCCAGCCGGTGAAAATGAATAACGGTATCAACATTAACAGTGGTAAAACTGGTATTGGCAAAACTTATAGCACCGGTGCCTTGATTGATAGTACCAGTTTTGTTTCGTCTGTTGCCGGCATTGGCATCGGCATCTATCAAGGTAAAGGCCGTCAGTTCCGGCGCGGCAAAGGGGCCCAAAGTCAGCGTAACATTCGGGGTGTTACTGGTATACGCTTGCCCGCTGGTGGATACCATTCTGCCGAACGTATAACCGGTATTGTCTGTTACCATTACTTTGAACCACACCGTTTCCCCGCTCGGTACGCTCAGCGACCATGTATTACCAGCAAGATTTGGATTAACGCTGGCAATGGGTGTCGTACTTCCCTGACTGGTATGCGCTTCTACGGAAACCTGCTGCAATGGGATAGTGGAATTACGATTAATCGTATATGTACCGCTTACCGCAACTGTTCCCGATACATTGGTGACGGTAACGGCTATTTTATACACATATACCACCGATCCATTCGCCGAGGTCACTTCTATGTACAGAAAATCGCCGTCGGCAAAAGACCAGGAAGGCGCAACGGAATTGTTCCATACAGGCGCCCCGCTGCCGGTAACTTTTGCCGTTCTGAATGTTGCTCCCTCGGCAATAGTCGGCTGAATCGCCGCGCTGCCGGCCACCAAATCGTTGATGGACACTGCACCCGGAACGGTAACCGCATCGTACGTTGCCGCCGGAGTGCCGGCATTCGCCGTTTGCCCGGCAACGAGCAATGCACTGATACTGGCATTACTATCCGCGCCCGGCCCTACAAAGGGAATGGGTTCCCATGCGCCGTGTGCGGCATTTTTTGGCGTATATAACGCTATTTCATCATCATTAACGCCATGCGGGTATTCACCGGTACGAACTGTTGTGTACCGAACGCTGACAAAATCATTCCCGTTGACATTGGTGTCCACCAGACTCGCGCGGCGGATACCTTCCTGCGCGGAAATGCGCGGGAATACCGTAGCGCCTGCAGGTCCTTCATAACCGGCAACTTGCTCGCTGGCATTCCTTGCACCGACCATATCTATGTAACCTTTGGCTTTGTCTCCCGCGCTGTTGACCCTGAATGGATTGGGAACGGTCAATGGCGCAGCATCATTGATAAGCGCTACTCTGAATGATCGGTTGCTTAATGACATATTATTGTTAACGTTACCGGAGCCGGCAGTGATCCGTATCCGTCCGGTTTCATTTACTCTTTGTCCCAGAATAAGATATGAACCTTTGCCGGGGATTGATCCGGTTAATGGTATGACCGTCCAATCGCCGGTTCCCTCGGCGTATTGCAGTGAAAAACCAGCCAGATTTACTGCCGTATCGGTGATATTATACAACTCCACAAAGTGATTGGTTACCGCATTGGCATTGCTGCCGCCATACGCCTGCAGAATCAAAATCTTTCCTTCAAGCGGGTCTGGACTCCAGTCGACGATAGGCTCACCTGAATCGGGATAGGGATGCCATGTGCCATTAGTAACGCTTCTGGGTCTGTTGAGGTCCAAGTCAGCGGTCCGGTAATCAATCCGTACAAAGTCCACGCTATTGTTGTTGGTATCGGCAAGGGAACCACGGCGAGCGGCGGCCTGCTGGGAGATTGTAGCAGAGATCACCGCTTCAAAAGCGTCAGCGGGAGTTCCATTGGTGGTGCCAAGCAGGTCAACATAGTCCGCGGCGCTTCCGCCGGTCATAACAAACGGATTGACAACGGTCAGCTCATGCTGATTGGCCATAAGCGCTACCTTGAAACCCTGATTACTTAACTGAAAGCCGGGGATAGTCTGATCCGCAGTAGCAATCGCCAAACGGCTATTGGTACCAGTCGTATCAGCGGTAATATCACCCACGACAAGGTATGAACCTCTGGCGGGAATGGTTCCGGTCAGGTTAATGACCGTCCAGCTTGTACCGGTGGTGCCGTATTGCAGGGAGTATGTGTTCAAATTGATCGGATTGTTGGTATTGTTATACAGCTCTACAAAACTGCGTTGAATAGCGCCGTTGGCAGAAGCCCCGGCCTGGAAGATAAGCAGACTGCCGGCAAACGGACTGGCAGGTCCCGCTACGGTTCCATTACCCGTGCTTGGGAAGGGATCCCATGCGCCGTTCGTAACGCTTCTGGGTCTGTACTGTGCCACTTGATCATTGGTAGTACCACTAGTCCGGTAATCAATCCGTACAAAGTCCGCAAGATTATTGTTGGTATCGGTAAGAGAACCACGGCGGGCAGTGACTTGCTTGGAGACTGGCTCAAAGAGTGTGCCTTCAAAAGCGTCTATA
>Ga0123356_10001372_pt1 | contig 26964 bp, 15 predicted proteins | sample TergutEmb28metaG_2_FD_92546 | JGI IMG/M metagenome (GOLD analysis project Ga0123356, IMG submission 92546) | Embiratermes neotenicus P3 segment gut microbial communities from Petit-Saut dam, French Guiana - Emb289 P3 | ecosystem: Host-associated > Arthropoda: Insects > Digestive system > Gut ...
ATGCGAGTGTAAAGCCACAGAAAGACCGCCCAAATCGGTAAAAGCATAATCTATAAAAACAATATCTTTTATGCCGATGCCAATGCCGAAATTAATTTGGCAAGAGAATTTGTTTTTGCCGTCGAAGTAAGGAAGTTGTTGAAAATTACCGATGCCGGCACGAAGCGCCACGATGGTTTTATACGCAAACTCCATTCCAAAATGCGGGTCAATAGATAACACATTGCTTCTAATCAACGTGTTGCGTTTTCCATCAAAAGTGCAATCGAAATCTATGGCAAAAGTTCCGTTAAATCCTTTACCCAACTCCACGTATTTTCCCGCGCCGATGTTCAGTTTCGGAATCGTTAATTCTAAACTGTTTTCCGGAATTTCGTTTCCGGTGGCTTCAAAAATTTCAATCACTTTAGGCGTTAAATCGTAAGTCCATGCATTAAAAGTGGAAGTAACATCTTTTAACATTGCGCCCACCTGCCAGCCCTTATTATTATATTGTATGCCGGCATCTAAGCCGAAGCCCCATGCACCGGCAAATTTGCCAATAGTTCTGCGAATAATTTTAGCATTGGCGCCCAAGGAAAGTCCTTTTGCCTTTTCAAAATTATAGGCATAACTCAACAAAAAAGCGTTGTCGGCTGCCGAAAAGTAAGAGATCTTATTATAATCAACATTTCCGTGGTTATCAATTAATTCGGTAGTATTCATAATATTATCTACCCCAAACCGGATCCACGAAAATGCTACTGCCTGTTTGTTATCTATTCTGTAACCGGCGCCAATGTAATCGTATTTTGCGATGCCGGCAAAATATTCGGCATGCATTGCGGATAGTTGGTAGGGGCGTTCCATGCGCACCAATCCGGCAGGATTCCAATACGCTGAGGTAACATCGTTCGATATGGAGGCCATCGTGTTTGCCATTGCCAACCCGCGCGCACCCACGCCTAAAGAGAGAAACTCGTTGCTGTATTTTACAGTCTGCGCGTTGGTTAAAAGAAAGGAAAGACTAAGAAAAAAAATAAGTGAAAACTTTTTGTTACTCATAATGACAAAAAAGATATGGTAGATAAACGTTGTGCCGCATTTTTTATTTTTAAATGTTTGAAATAGGTGAATATTTCTGCTACTTTTGCCAAAATTTTTGACATGAAAATCGGCATCCTTTCTGACACCCACGGTTTTATACACCCTAAAATATTCGATTTTTTTGCCCAATGCGATGAAGTATGGCACGCCGGCGATATGGTTTCGACCGACATCCTGGATCAATTGTCAACCATAACCAAAGTAAGAGCCGTTTACGGCAACTGCGATGGCTGGGATGTCATGGGCAAATACAAAGAAATTGAAGTCTTTAACTGTGAAGAACATACCGTTTTCCTGAAACACATCATCGGAAATCCAAAACATTACAACCCCGATGTTTTACCGCTAATTAAAAAAGCATCCCCCACCATTGTCGTAGCCGGCCATTCACACATTCTACAAATCATAAACGACGCCAAAAACGGCTGGCTTTTCATGAACCCGGGCGGCGGCGGAAGGTTTGGACACCACACGCACATTACCTTCATTCGTTTCGATATTAATGGAACTGATATTAGCAATATGGAGGTTTATGATGAAATAAAGCTTGAAAACACCTAAGAACCAAGTTCAAACATATTGCCGTCAGTTTTAACTGACGGAACAAGAAATAAGCAAAAGCAAATGGCTTTAGCCAAAATCATTTTTATTTTTTGCAATGATCTTGGGCTAAAGCCCATTTTATTTCATCTTCTATCGTCCGTTGGCTGAAGCCAACGGCAATCTGCGTGCTCAAAAATCATACCTCGCCTTCCTCCTCCCAAAAGCATAAGCCACATACCCAGCAAAATACACCGGTTTCGTCCTGTTAAACGCCATTTGCTGAATAAACGGAAACACCATATCCATAGAAACCCCTACCTCAAGCACTTGCATCCTCAATGGATTATTGCTAAAATCGAAATTAAACCCTGCTTTCGCATAAAACCCGGGGCGCACCGCAATTTTATGAAACCTGTCAAAAAAACGAGCCGCACCGAAAATATCTATCAAGTAATGTATATCAGGATCATAGCGTTCAGCTTCCGTATATATCAGCCCGTCCTTTTCTTTAATAATCTCTAAATAAGTAGGTAATCCTAAACAAATGGACGCGCCGAATCCAAAAAAATAGCGAATTTGCACCCCGCCGTAGTAAGGTTTATGCGTGATAATACGCTGAAATCCATACCCGCCACGAAGAAAAAACAAATCGTATAACTTACCGAAAGCAAAAGTTCGTCCATCCGGATAAGTTCTACCTAATACCGCTTTGTGATGGATGCGATACAAAAATTCAACCTCCCATAGATGCTTGTCTCGAGCATTCGGCGTTTTCCCTTGTTGAAATCCCAAACTAAAACCTGAAGTGTTCAAACACAGCAAAATATTCCACTCTTTTATGGTAATCGTCTCCATCTCTGCCTCCCCTACTTCAATTTCCTGCGCATAAAAAGAGAGGCAGCACAAAAAGAAAGCTAAGAAAAAAAACAATTGCTTCATAATAATTTAAAGATTTAAGATTTAAAGATTTAAGATTTAAAGATTTAAGATTTAAAGATTTAAAAGATTGTCTCTTACATAGTTTATTCTTTAAATTTTAAATTTTAAATCTTTAAATTCCTTTAGGGTTGCGAAAATATGTTTTTTCTACAAAATTGTTATTTTTGCCGATATTTATACATCATAATGCACAAATTTTACTACAGCATTAAAGCCCTGCGATTAATTTCACTGCCACTTTCTTTATCGGGCATTATTATGGGAGGATTATTGGCAAACTCTTTCGGATATTTTTCATGGCTACTATTTGGATTGGCGTTAATTACGGCTGCGGCTCTGCACCTCACCTGCAATCTCGCCAATGACATAGGAGATTATCAATCCGGCAACGACTCTGTGGCAAGTGTGGGATATGAAACCATGCTGCTGTCGGGAAAGTTATCCGTGAAAGAGGTAAAAGTTATGGTAGGAATACTTACCGCTATCGCTGTAACGGCAGGTATTGCATTGGTTTACTTTGCTTTTGGAAATCTACTTTCATTACGCGCTTTGGTAATGCTTTCCATAGGCGCAGTTGCCGTTTGTGCAGCCATTCTTTACACGATTGGTAAAAAACCTTATGGATACAGAGCGTTTGGCGATTTGGCAGTATTTCTCTTCTTTGGCATCGCCGCGGTGGCAGGCACCTTTTTTCTACTTACCCAAACGCTACCGGCAGTTATATTTTTCCCTGCCGTCTCCATGGGATTTTTGGTAACCGGAGTGGTGAATATCAACAATATACGCGATATGGAAAATGATATAAAATACCGCAAAACCATTCCCATTCTCATAGGGGAAAAGAGAGCCAAATTGTATCAAACGGCATTAGTTTTTCTGCCATTTTTACTTATGATGATATATGACATCATTATTGGTTATAAAAACAGCATTTTTCTGCTCGGTCATTTATCTTTTCTTTTATTGATGTTGCCGGTTGCCATTTATCATATTTCATTGGTATATAAACATAAAGGATTAGAACTGAATAAACCTTTAGGATATTTGATAGTAATGGTTGTGCTTTTCTCTTTAATTATATGGTAATATGTTGTCTGTTTTAATGAAATAAAAATGTCTCTCGAAAACCTAAAACTCTTTTTCAGCAACTTATTATCGTTCGATGATCAATTTCCGCTATTATTCACGCAGTTTTATTTTTGGGCATTTTTTGCATTAGTTTTTGCAGGATTAACTTTATTGAAGAATAAAATCTTACTGCGCAACACATTTCTCATGTTTGCCAGTTTATTTTTTTATTTTAAAACCTCCGGATTGTTCGTTATCTTGCTTTTATTCACTACACTAAACTGTTTTTGGGTTGGCAAAAAAATAGATACAACCGAAAATATTCAACATCGAAAATGGTTCGTTTTTTTGGGCATTTTTGTCAATTTATTGCTACTTGCCTATTTTAAATACGCTTATTTCTTCACTTCGGTATATAATTCCATGTTTAATACGAATGTTGAGATTGTGAACTATTTAGCGCTGTGGACCAACCAATGTACAGGCAGTTCGTATTTTGATGTCGGGAATATTTTATTGCCTGTGGGAATCTCTTTTTATACATTTCAAAGTATTAGTTATGTGATTGATGTGTATAGGAGGCAGGTTGCACACGTGTCCAACTTTTTAAATTTCGGATTATTTGTAACCTTTTTTCCGGGTTTGGTGGCCGGCCCCATTATTCGTGCCAGCCAATTTGTGCCTCAATTATACAAAAAGTTTTTTTTGAGTAGAAAACAGTTTGGAATTGCTGTTTTTTGGATTTTAAACGGATTGATGAAGAAAATCATCCTCAGCGATTACATAGCGGTTAATTTTGTGGACAGGGTGATAGAAAATCCGCAATTATTTACCTCTTTTGAGAATTTCTTCGCCATTTTTTGCTATTCTTTGCAAGTTTATGCCGATTTTTCGGGCTACACCGACATTGCCATCGGCGTGGCTATGCTGATGGGCTTTTACATGCCCAAAAACTTCGATGCGCCTTATAAAGCTACCAACCCCGGCGATTTCTGGAAACGGTGGCACATCTCTTTGTCCACCTGGCTGAAAGATTATTTGTACATTCCGCTCGGCGGAAATCGCAAAGGGAAATTCCGCACTAATGTCAACTTGATGATTACCATGTTGCTGGGTGGTTTATGGCACGGCGCAAGCTGGAACTTTGTACTTTGGGGCGGATTAAACGGCGTGGGGATTCTCATTTTTAAAGGCTGGCGTTCCATCAATAATCGAAAACGTTTATTTGTAACACTATTCTTTTTCCTCCTTTCGCTACTTCTTTACCTCTTATTCCCTGTTCCTGCTTTCAAAATTGCACTCATCTGGACAGGCATCATTTGTTTGGGCGCCTCGTTAACTTATTTATATATTGATGTGTTAACAAAAAAGCCACTCCCAAAACTAAATCGGGTATGGTCTATATTCTTAACTTTTATCTTTATCACTTTTACCCGATTATTTTTCCGCACCGGCTCCAATTTAACCCCGTCGGAACAAACTACTCACGCATGGAATACTGCAAAAGCTATGATCAACCAAATCGGAGGCTCGTGGAATTGGGCGCAAATTCCTGAAATTATGGCTACTTACAAATCCGTATTTCTTCTTTTTGCTTTAGGAATGACGATCCATTGGCTTCCGGGGCGTTGGAAAAGATGGTACAGAATCAATTTTACACTGCTTCCTCTTTGGGTAATCGGAGTGGCTGTGGTGGTTTCCGTTTTTATTGTGTATCAGTTTATTACTGCTGATTTGCAGCCGTTTATTTATTTTCAGTTTTAACGAAAAAAATGAGGTAATGAGTTTTTTGAAGTGCTATAGTTTTGGTTTTTAAGTGGCTCTCGTTAGAGAGCATGTCGCGCAAATATACAACCAAAAAAGACGTTTGTCAAGAGGAAAGTGCAAAAAAATAGCATCTCAAAAAAAAATTAGCCAAAAAAAGCTATGATGGATTATTTCAGAAAATAGTGATATTTTTGCACATTCCTAAAAGTCAAAACAATTGATCTACAAAACAAAAAAACGATGAACATAAAACACAATATAATCACACTTCCTACTTTTATAACTTTTGCTGCTGCATTCATCCTTTTTACCCTTTCCTGCAACGATTCCAAGAAAACCAAAAGCATAACAAAAGAGGCGCCAATCACCATTTCTGCTCCCAATTTTGACCCCGATTCGGCTTTTTATTTTGTGAAGGCGCAAACCGATTTTGGTCCCCGCGTGCCCAATACGGAGGCGCATAGAAGATGTGCTCAGTTTTTGCAAAATAAATTGGAGGAATATTGCGATAAGGTAATCGTACAGCCTTTTATTACCCATACTTTCGATGGCACGAAGATAAATGGTAAAAACATTATCGGCTCTTTTTTCCCTGAAAAACAAAAGCGGATTTTGTTGGCTGCGCATTGGGATTCGAGGCATGTTGCAGATAATGACCCCGATCCTGCCAATAGAGATAAACCGATTGACGGCGCCAACGATGGCGCAAGCGGTGTTGGCGTTTTGTTGGAAATTGCACGTCAGTTGAAAGAGAAAAATCCCGAAGTAGGCGTGGATATTATTTTCTTTGATGCCGAAGATTGGGGACCACCACACGGGCAAAACGAAGACGGCGATTGGTGGTGTTTGGGAGCGCAACACTGGGCAAGAAACCCGCATGTTGCTAACTATAAAGCCCATTTTGGGATTTTGTTGGATATGGTGGGCGCACCAAATGCCAAATTTTTACAAGAAGGTCTTTCTAGGCGCTATGCTTCGCAAATTGTATCCAAAGTTTGGACAAAAGCCTATCAGTTAGGATATAAAGATTATTTCCTGAATTTTGCCGGAAACCCCATCACCGACGATCATTTATATGTAAATAAAATTGCTAAAATTCCGATGATCAATATCATTCATCAGGATCATACCACAAGAACAGGGTTCGTGCCCACCTGGCACACACTGCAAGACAATATTGCCAACATTGATAAAACCACGCTGTATGTGGTGGGAACTACCGTGTTGGCTGTGATTTACGATGAACAATGAGCCGTTTAAAATAATCCTGCCTTCCGTAGCGTTATCTAAGACCGAAAATTCAGATAATGAACCGACTATTTCTTTTTCTAATCATTGCATTTCAGGCTTTTATGGTTTTTGCGCAACGCTCTCAAGAGGAACAATTGGCCGCTCAATACTATCAACAAGGAGAGTTTGAAAAAGCCAAAGCGATTTTAAAACCTCTTTTCGACAAAAAACCGGATGTTTACGTCTATTCCTATTATTACCCCACTTTAATGCAATTGGAGGATTATAAAGAATTGGAAAAAGTGGTCAAAGCGCAACAAAAAGCATTTCCCAACGTGCGAAGATATGCTATTGATTTAGGATATGTATATGAACGTCAGGGAGATTTGAATAAAGCGCTGAAAGAATACGATATCGCCATTAAAAATTTGCCTACCCAAGAAGCCGCATACAGAGAATTACATCATGCCTTCTTAAGTAAAAGGAAAACAGATTATGCCGTAGATGTTTTGTTGAGAGGAAGGAAAGCGCTGCAAAACCCTAAACTGTTCACCAAAGAATTGGTATATGTGTATGCTGAATTAAAAAAATCCGATAAAATTATTGAAGAAGCGCTTAATTTAGTGAGAGATGGCGCTGCCGACCAACGTGCAGCATCTCAAACCATGCTTCAAAATTTGATGATTGAAGATGAAGATAAAACTACCTATTTATTGCTTAAAACCGCTTTGCAAAAAGAGATTCAAAAAGATCCGAATAACTTGGAATTTGTGTATTTGCTGTACTGGGCATACCAATTAAATAAAGATTTTGCCGATGCGTTGCTCATCGCCAGATCGTTAGACAGGCGAGCGAAAGGCGATGGCGAAATTATTATGGATTTGGCTAACAACGCCATGCAAAACCGAGATTACGAAATGGCAAAAGAGGCGTTGGAATTTGTTATTGTCAAGGGTGAAGAATCGCCTCATTATACGAAGGCAAAGTTTCAGTTGTTAGATGTAAAATATCTGCTATTAATTTCCGTGTCTCCTGTAAAAATACTGGAAGCCAAAATATTGGAACAAGAATTTAAAAACTTGATAGCGGAATACGGCATCCACAACGGCACCTCTGAGTGGATTCGGAAGTATGCACATTTATTAGCGTTTTATGTAAATAATCCCGACGAAGCGATCGACATTTTGAATACGGCAATTGCCAACTCCGATGCCCGCACACCACACCAAAAAGCATTGTACAAGATAGACTTAGCGGATATTTTATTGTACTCTGGCAATGTTTGGGATGCTACGCTGCTTTATTCGCAAGTAGATAAAGATTTTCCGAATGATACCATCGGGCAAAATGCCAAGTTTAAAAACGCCAAACTCTCTTTCTATATCGGCGAGTTCGAATGGGCTAAAAGTCAGTTAGATATCTTGCGCGCCGCCACTTCAAAACTGATTGCGAATGATGCCATGCAACTCTCGCTCGTCATTTCCGATCATGAAGATGACGAGGAAGACGAGGATGAGGAGGAAGAGGAGGAAACCACAGAACTAGAGTTTTACGGCTTGTTTGGCAATGACTTTGAAAAGAACAAAGCGCTTCGCTATTTCGCCAAAGCCGATTTTATGCTGTTTCAAAATAATGATGAACAGGCGCTTAAGTATTTAGATTCCATTACGCTCGTTACACCGTTCTCGAAATTACAGGCGTATGTGCTTTTCCTGAAAGCCCAAATTGCCACTCGCCAAAAGAAATATCTGGAAGCCGAAAAATTGTATCAGCGTATTTGCGATGTGTATTCAGATGGTTTGTTGGGAGATGATGCGCTTTTCTATCTTGGCGAACTTTACGAATATTATTTGAAGGATATACCTCGTGCAATGGAGGCTTATCAAAAGTTGATGAAAGAGCACCCGGGAAGCCTTTTTGTGGTGGATGCGCGGAAGAGGTTTAGGGCGTTGCGGGGAGATTTTTAAAAGAAGCACAAAGATGATGCAGATTATCACGATTTACGCCGATTAAAAGACATATGTTCACCCTCTATAAAGCCTCCGCCGGTTCAGGAAAAACCTCACGTTTAGTAGTGGAATACTTGGCGTTGTGCCTGCCGCAGCCCGAAAAATTCAGGCATGTGCTTGCCATTACGTTTACGAATAACGCTACTGCTGAGATGAAAGCACGCATTGTGGACACACTTTCGAAATTGGCTTTTGAAACGCAAATTACGCCCAATTCTTCAATTTATCATACATATAATCAGGTTGTTGCAAAAATTGCTTCAAATTTATCCGAAAATGAACAATCGAATTATATCAAAAAACAATCGAAATTATTGTTAGAGAAAGTTTTATATGAATACGACAGATTTTCTATCAGCACGATAGACAGTTTTTTTCAACGTATTTTACGCGCTTTTGCCTTAGAATTTGGACTTTCTACGCAGTTTAATTTAGAAATAGAATTAGATGATTTTTTTCGGGAAACGATTACCGTTTTACTGCATCGCATTTCTAAAAACAACGAACATCTTACCCAACGGGTGTTAGATTTGGTGGAAAAGATGATGTTGGATAAAGGAAAATGGAAAGTAGAATGGGAAATTCTTAAGCTATTGAAACTTAACTTGGAAGAGGAGGTTTATTTTCCATTAAAAAAACTACAGGAATCTGAAAATAAAAATTTTGATCAGGCGAAAAGAAAGATTAACCGGGAGATTTATCGCTTAAAAAATCAATTAAAAAACTTCACGAGTAAAGAAGACAAAAAATCGGAAACCTATTCAATACTCAACAAAGAACTGTTAGAATATGAGTTTTTTGGTAAAAACCTGTTTCAGTTGGCATTGCTGTTTGATTTAAAGATGATTATGGATGAGATTAAAGCGCAAGATAATCTCTTTTACCTTTCGGAGACCAATGCAAAAATTAGCGAAAAATTGGGAGATGACGACGTCCCTTTTATCTATGAAAAAATTGGAAATCAATATTCCTACTTTTTTATTGATGAGTTTCAAGATACATCTAAATTGCAGTGGCATAATATAGTACCGCTTATTAAGAATGCGTTATCAGGAAATAATAAATTCAACGAACAGGGGAAAGTTTTTCTTTTCGGAGACGTAAAACAAGCCATCTATCGTTTTCGCAACGGCGATGCGGATATTTTAAAACAACTTTCTAACATTGAAGAGTATAGAACTACTCTCCTACCCTATTCTCAGCCGGATAAAGATTATCGGGTAGAATTATTGGATACTAATTTTCGCTCTGCAAATAAAGTGGTAGCATTTAATAATACGTTTTTTGAATATTTAACTGCTGAAAATGCACCTTTTTATGAAGCAAAAGAATTTTATGAAGATGTGAAGCAAAAAACGAAACCCACTGCCGAAGAAGGCTTAGTAACGGTACGTTTTCAAGAAGATGAGGATCCTCGTAAGTTTGCGGAGTTTATGTTAGAGCCTGTTTTAGAAACTGTTTTAGATGGATTGCAACGCGGATATGCCTGTAAAAACATTGCAGTATTAGTGAGCAGTAATGATTTAGCGAGTACAATAGGCGCATTTCTAGTAGCCAATGATATCCCGATTATCTCTGCCGAATCGCTGCAACTCTCCGCATCTCCCGAAATTAATGTACTTTTTGCCACTTTGCAATATTTGGTCTCGGAAGAAGATAAATTGGCAAAATTGGCAATTGTTCATTATTTTGTACAAAAAAATGGCCTTTTATTGGAAGATTATTTGCAAAGTGTGCAAAATGAAGACACTTTTCGGCAATTTTTAACAAGTATTCATATTGATATCAACAGAAAAGAACTAAATACACTTCCTTTATTCACATTAGTAAACGAATTATGTCGAATTTGCTTGATTTCACTTTGCGACCCATTTTTGATGAGATTATTAGATGAATGCGAAAAGTTTGTTACAAAGCGCAACGGAACTATTTCTCTGTTTTTAGATTGGTGGGAAGAAAAAGGGCAGGCAATAGCGCTTTCTACCCCTCAAGGTATTGATGCCGTAACAATTTCAACCATCCACAAATCCAAAGGTTTGGAATATCCTGTGGTGATTTTGCCCTACAGCCGTTACGGTACTGCTAAAACCAAACCCGATGTTTTTGTGCAAGACCACGTTACCGGATTGGAGTATGATTGGGTTACGTTAACAAAAGAAGGAACGCCTGCGCGCTTCCAGCCCAACTATGCGGAAGAATCGAGGAAAACGTTGATTGATAAGCTAAATACGTTGTATGTTGCGCATACTCGCGCAAGAACTGAACTGCACATCATTACGGAAAAAGCAGATGCGAAGATGGGGAATTATAGTAAGTTTTTGGCGAAATTTACTGAAGGGAGAAGGGAACAGGGAGAAGAGGAGAAAAGGAGAAGAGAGGAAAGAAGAAGGGAGGAAGGAAGAAAGAAAGCGGAAGAAAAATCCCCTTCAAATTTTGAAGGGGTGTCCGGCGCAGCCGGACGGGGTAGTTTATATCGCACACCTCCCGCCTCCAACCTTACTCCTCCCACCCCCCACCAACTCCGCGGCATCTTCATACACAATTTCTTATCCTCTTTATTCACCTTCCCGCAAAATGAAAAAGAAATTGATTTGGTAGTACAAAATATTGAAGCAACATACAAGAAAGATCTTGCCCATATTTTCCATAAAATTTTGAATGACAACTCACTCTCTCCTTATTTTGCCCCAAATGTGAAGGTGTTGAACGAAACCTCCATCTTGTTCCCGAATGGAAATTTGGCACGCCCCGACCGCGTAGTTTTTTTAGAAGATAAAGTAGTGGTTATTGATTATAAAACAGGCGAGCCGCATGCTTCGCACAAAGAGCAGATAGATCAGTATTGTGAGGCTATTCGGGCGATGGGATATGAAGAGGTAGAGGGGCGGGTTTTGTATATATAGGATTAATTCTGCTTCCCCCTGCTATCCCTCAAAATCATCACAGTGCCGCTAAGGAACTTCTTTTTTATCCCTTCCAAGGTGTATAAAAAAACATCGCAGCCATAATAATAAACGCCTTCGGGAAGTGGACGGTGTGTGCGCTCATCTGTACCATCCCACTTGATGTCAGGATCTTCTGTTTTGAAGACGCGCCTTCCCCACCGGTCGTGAACTACCAAATCTATCTTTTGTACATTAGTGTAAGGAAATGGGAGCCATGTGTCGTTAATACCATCGCCATTGGGAGTAAATACGTTGGGAAGCGAGTAGGTTTTGCACTCATCTACATCAAAACAACGCGGAGACGTCATTTCCGATTCGTTGCCCACTTCATCTTTAATTAACATGGCGTAACAGCCTGTGATAGAAGGAAGATTTTGGATGATATGCGAACAAAATTCTGGATAACAAGGCGCATAATATGAAAAGGAATCAATGCAAAACAGCGGCGTTTGATAATTAGGCTGGTAATAGATATAATATTGATACGCATCCGTATAAGAATCCGGATCAGGAAACTTCCACCAAAAAGTAACCTCTTCACAATTGGTGGTGATTTTTGTTTCCGGCATATCGGGAGGAACGTTGTCAATGGGCGTTCCGCATGCAAACTGCGAGCGGCTGTAAAGCGGAGCAATAGTATCCGGAAGTGTGTATTTTCCAACAGATTTAACAACGTAGCAATATTCCATTCCATTGGTTAAATTCCGATCTTTATAATGAGTATCATCGGTAACAGCAATGGAATCGAACTGTTGGGTATTTTCATTAAAACGATAAATGATGTAGGTTTCATTTTTCCATGGAACTTGCTCATTCCACGTGAGTTCCAAACGTTTGTCGGTTTCATAAACAAATAAAAAAACAGAAGAAGCCGGGTCGGAAGTTTCAATATATTCCATTGCTCCTGTTTTATTTTGTCCCCAAAATTCAACTTTATAATAGTACTGAATTTCTTGAGTGTTTAATTGTTTATCTATAATGGAAGTGTCTTGTAATAAATATGTTGATGCTATAAATTCAAAGTTATTTTTATCATTAACAGAACGAAAAATGTGGTATTCATATTTGGGCCCCGGAAAAATAATGGTATCAATTTCAGGTGGGGTGAGCCATGAAACGAGTATGATTCCTTCATTTTCAGAAGTTTGCTCAATATCTACCTGCGTAATCATCGGGGCATCGTTGGCAATAGTGGCGCAAGTTTCATTAGAGACTATGCTTTCGGCGCCGTCATCAAAAACAGCGACAATGCGGTAACAATATTCGCGCCCGTGGGTTACTTCGTTATCTACATAAGAACTATCCGAAGCATTTACTTTTGCTGATAATTGATAGCCAATATTTTGGGGGATTCCCATTTCACAAATATCGGGTTCAAAATGAGAAGATTCTGTTTTTTTATAAATGTGAATTTCTTTGGCATTTGAACAAGTATAAATATCCCATTCTAAAGTAATTGCATTTTTTATGGAGGATGAGGTTAGATTTTGCGGCGCCGGCGCAACGACACGGATATTCACTGTTTTAAAAGAAGATAGATGAACTTGCGGCCCGTTGTCTGTGGCTTTTAACACTATTTGATAAGGCGTTTTTTTGACATGCGCACAAGTGGTTTGCCAAAGAAATTGGGTTTGCAACGGTGGCGCTCCGGATACATCAATAGGGATTGCGGGAAAAACAGGTACCAAAAACGGCGCACCGGTTGCCGTAAGCGTTACTTGCGTGGAGGTTTCATCGGTTACAAAAATATCTAAAAAAATAGGGCTGCCGGCTATCACACAGGTGTCTGCGCAAAAAATTTGGGGCGGTTTGTTGTTACAAGCCGCAACGGTAATTTGCATATCGCGCACTATGCTTCCCATGAAGTGTCCTCTTCGATATTCGGAAATCAAAATCGCAATGTTGTATTCGCCTTGCATGGTGGGAGTTTCCCAAATTAGCTCACCGGTAATTTCATCTATAGTAATATATTGCGAGGCTTGTGGCATAACGTATCCCGGAATGGGAAGTCCGTCTAACCCGCGGCACTCGATTAACTTATAAGACAAAGAATCGCCATCGGGGTCGTAAGCGCCCACATTATGATAATAGGTAACGCCCACACAACCATTATCTAAAGGCGGATTTAGCAAGATCGGAGAACTGTTGGAACCCAGAAACGGATGAATCACAATGATTGTTTCAATAAAAAACGGAATATTCACCGAATTGGGAATATTTATAATGCCGGCGTTTCGATTGGGGTCTTCGCAGGTAACGGAGTAAATACCATACGAAGAGTAGGTATGGGTGGTAACGTATGTGTTTTTGGAGATATCGGGTCCTACAGAAATTTTCGATTGCCGTGGCACCATACTGCTGGAGTTATCGCCCCAAAGTACTTCAAGCTCAGGCCTGTCGGCCGCACTTGGCGTGTAAGTATAAGTGATGATCGTAAATTCGTAAGTTAATTTATCTAAGTGCCTATACGTAATTTCTCCGGCACGCTGGTGTGTGGCAAACCCCGTGCACCATAGCAAAATAAACCCAAAAAACAGTACTAATTTACGCATTGTCATGTTTGAGCAAAGAAAGTAGTTTTTCTTTAAAAACAGCTTCATTTTCTAAAAAAACAATTTCGATGGGAATAACTTGATACGCAGGCATGTTTTTGAAAGCCTGTAATCGTGTGGCATCTTTTTCAGTGGTGATAATGGTGCAATTTTCTCCGCCTAATTTTTCTTTCAGGTGGATGATTTTTTGGATCTCTTTGTTGGTGAAAGCGTGGTGGTCGGGGAAGTGGAGGTGGTGGAGTTTGTTGTATTGTGATTCTAAATGATGTAGTAAGGGGGCGGGGTTGGCGATGCCGGTGATGACGACGGCGGTGGAACCGCCGCCGAACGATGAGATTTTTTTATATAAACTACCCCGTCCGGCTGCGCCGGACACCCCTTCAAAATTTGAAGGGGATAATTGTTGTTCGTCATTCCGAGCGGAGCGAGGAATCTCGTGCTTTTTGCCGTATTTAATTTTCGTAAAAAAGACCGCCTGTTGTGGTTGCAGTTTTAGTTTTTCTGAAAAATGCTCTTTTTCTTTACTTGTTAAACTTTCCGGACACTTAGTAACGATAATCATATCTGCATATTTCGAGGCATTCCGGCATTCTCTTAAATTGCCGGAAGGAAGCGGAAAGTCTTCAAAAAACGGGCGTTGATATTCGGTTAAAAGGATTCTTAATGAATAATTTACTGACAAATGTTGATAGGCATCATCTAAAATAATTACTTCTAGTGTTGGATTTTTTTTGAGTAAATTTTCGATGCCGTTTTTTCTTTTTTCACATACGGCGACCTCTATATTTGGAAATTTCACGGCGTATTGCATCGGTTCATCGCCAATGATTTTGCTACTAAGGGTTTGTGTTTCTTTAGAATTGATGTAGCCCTTGGTTTTTCTGCCGTAACCGCGGCTGAGGATGGCGGTTTGGTAGTTTTGGGATAAAAAGTTGACAATATATTCTACGTGAGGGGTTTTTCCGGTGCCACCCACGCGCAAATTCCCCACGCAAATGGTGGGAACGGTAAAAGTAGCTGAAGGAAGGCATTTTTTTTGGAATGCCTTCCTTCGGAGTGTTGCGATGATTCCGAAAATGAGGGAAAAGGGGGAGAGGAGGAAACGCATTTAGAATCAACTCCCATGGTGAGCATGATGCGGTGGGTAATGAATCTGTTGTTTGCCGCATTTACAAATCTAGAATCGAACATCCAGTATTTCTCTTTAGAAGTGGTGAATGCGTAGGCAAAGTCGCTGTAAAAGATTCTTGTTCTAAAGCCAAAACCGGCTGAAGCGTAATGCTTTGAGCCATTGTAACTATCTACTCTATGAGGAGATGTAATACGGTTGCCTAAGTCGTCGGTAATTTCCTCTTTATAAGGAGACGAAATATAGTTATAACCTGCTCTAATAGAAAATATTTGATTTACGGCGAATTCTGCGCCGATGCGTGCGATATGACTAAAACCGTATAGATTTTGAGTAGCTTTATTCTCATCACTAAAACTATAACTTACTGAGTACATGTTTGCCATGCTGTAATCCGTGAACTCATATTCAGCGCTGATAAAAGCACGTTGTTGAATAAGGAAAACTACGTTTGCCATAGCGCGTAAGGGAGTAGTGAGCGAGTAGTTAAAATTATTGGTATAACTATCTTCTGCCGTACGGAACACTTCTCTTTTAAGTTCAGAATCCCATTCAAAAAAATCTGCACTCATCCGTCTTTCAAAGAAGTCTCTCACATTACCATAATAGGTTGGCGTATGAAATGCCGCTCCTATACGCAAAAAGTCGAGAGGTTGATAAATAACGCCAAGTTTTAAATTTATTCCGGCGGCGCGAACGTTAAGTTTATCTGTAATTGTTATATTTTGGAACTCATAAAAGTCAGCATTTTTATCGTTTACTTCTCTAAAAGTCCTGTTTTCCGTAAAGTTAACGAACGGCACACCTAATGTTGCGCCCAAAAACAATTTATCGTCATAATTGCTTCCAAACGAAAAAATCATTTCATCATTTCCTCCGGATCGTGCAACAGTAGAAGTCTGCTTCATATCCACGCCGGCAAGTAGAGGAAAATATTCAGTTGGTCTTCCGTCAACAGGTTCAATGAGGTAAGATCTCCATGCAATCCAAGGCTCGGCATCCCAGTGGACCTTATTCGGATCATTAGCATTGAGTCCGAAAGCCGATTCAGCAAAAGCAGAGCCTATGGTAGCGCCTTGGTTTCTTCCTTCAATGGAAAAAATGTTGTTATAGTTTTGTATGCGGTTGAATCCGTATCCTACCTGAAAATTTTTCCATAATGTGCTTGAGATTCCGTTCATTGTCAGTACAATGCCGGCGCTTCCTATATTATATTTCACGTTTTGCGCTAAAGTGGCGGAACCGTTGTAACCGGACGTGTTCTTATAAACAGAAATCGTCATAGGAGTAAAAGTTACGTCGCTTCTTTTATATACCCCAATGGAGGCAGGGTTGGTGCTAAGCGCAGAGAACTCGGCGCCCACAGCGCCAAAGGCTCTTCCTGCGCCCATAAAACGGGCAGTGCCCTGCCAGTCGGTTTCGGAAAAACGAAGCGCGTCTATTTCGTTTTGAGCGCTGATCGTTAGCATTAGTGAAAGGATACTAATGATGATGAGAAAGGGTTTTAATTGAGTGTTCATAATTTAAAGATTTAAAGATTTAAAGATTTAAGATTTAATAAGTTGATTTGTTTAATGGTATCTTCCAAAATGTTCTTAAAGGTATCAATCTTCACAACATTTATTTTAGGAAACTCCGTTTTTTTCAATATATTAAAATGCTTGTCGTTGGAGACAAGGTAATCGGTACCACTATTTAGTGCACAATCTGCAAATTTATTATCTTCCGGATCCGCTACAATTAAATTCCATTTATAATAGGGAATAACTTTTTCTACATTGCGAGAAGCCAAAAGTAAATGTATCGTACTTTTAGTAATTTCTATCGGATAGAGATTGGATAGTTGTTCTTCATATTCTTCAATTATTTCATTAGAATAACATAGTATAAAATCACCGCGACGAAAAGATTCCCATATCCAATGATACTTTGAACGCGGAAAAACAGCCGGTAGCAAGCAATTTGTATCTAATACTATTTTCATTTTTTTGAGGAGCGTAAATGACCATACATTAATTCTTCCATTTTCGCATTGTCCAAATTTTGTTCATCCCAAAATTTGTTTGCTGCCCTGTCTAACTTTTGCTGAATATAATCAAGATACAAAGAAGTTATTTCTTCTCTTTCTTGTTCATTTTTTGCCGTTGCAAATGTACTCAATACAAACTTTTGCGTTTCATTTAAAGGCGAATATAACATTGGTGTATCCATATTTTTCTACTTTTAGAACATTGGCAAAGATATAACTAATTTTTAAGAGCAACAAGAGTTGGCGCGTTTTTTGTCGTGAAAGTTGAACCTTCGCCTAACTATTATCATCTCATTACCTCATCATCTCCTCCATCAACTTCCTATCATTCTGCAACCGCGGCACTTTGTACTGCCCACCCAACTTGTTGTTTTTGGCTAACCATGTCATAAAAGTTTCTTCAGGAGCGATGATGATTTCAGGGGCTTCGAGCATGAGGCTGCCGGTACGTTTTGCCTCATAATCAGAATTAAGCGATTTTAAGGCTTGGTCTAACACCGCTCTAAACTTCTCCATATCATTAGGTAAAGTAGAAAATTCGATGAGCCATTGGTGTCTTCCCTTTACTTTGTCGGCTTCTAAAAAAACAGGGGCGGCGGTGTAATTCGTTAAAATGGCTCCGGTTTTCCGGCACGCCTCTGCTAAGGCTTTGTCGGCATTATCCACAATTAATTCTTCACCAAAGGCATTGATATACTGCGTGGTTCTTCCTGTAATTTTAAAGCGGTAGGGGCGCAGTGAGGTAAACATAATCGTGTCGCCTATTTCGTAGCGCCACAAACCGGCAGGCGTGGTGATGATGAGGGCGTAGTTTTTGTGCAACTGCACTTCTTGCAGAGGTATGGCTTTCTTTTTGGTGCTGCCCACTTCATCTATCTCTAAAAACTCATAGAAGATGCCGTTGTCGATGAGCAGCAGCAGGTCATCGCAAAAACGCTGGTCTTGAAATCCGAAAAATCCTTCAGAGGCGTTATACATATTCATGTAGAAAACAGAATCTGAAAGGAGTTTCGTATATTCTTCTTTATAAGGCGCAAACGATACGCCGCCGTGGAAAAAGAGTTCCAAATTGGGCCACACTTCTGCTATATGTTTTTTATTGGAGATTTTTAGCACTTCTTTCAATACCAACAACATCCATGAGGGAACGCCGGAAATAGAGGTAATATTTTCGTTTACGGTATGCTCGGCAATGAGCCGGAGTTTTTCATGCCAATTATCGTTCAATAAAACCTCCTTATCGGGCGCTTTTAAATATTCGCCAATGGCAGGCATGTTTTCCATCAACACTGCCGAAATATCGCCGCACTTTACTTTGGTTTCCATGTCCATTTTTTGCACGCTTCCTCCCAAGGTGATTCCTTTTCCGGCAAATAGCTCTGTTTCAGGAAATAATGCGATATAGAATGTTAAGGAATCTTTTGCCGATAAATAATTGTTCAATTTGAGCGAATCGTTGGTTACCGGAATATATTTGCTTTTGGCTTGTGTGGTACCCGATGATTTGGCTACCCACTCTACTTTCGTGTTCCAAAGCACGTTATCTTCGCCTTGAACAACACGCTCAATGTATGGATAGAGTGCGTTGTAGTTTTGAATGGGCACATTGCGTTGGTACGCCTCGTAGCTCATATTGGGCGTAAAACCGAAATCGTTGCCGAATTTGGTTTTTAATCCGTTGCGAACCAAGTAGTCGAACCATTTCTCTTGCGTTTCCAAGGCATGCTCGTACAGCGCAACGATTCTTTCGTCGCGATACGCAAAATAGGCACGAATGGGCACATTCAACAACTGCATGAAGTTTTATTTTACCGGAACATTTTTCAAAACTTCCACTAAGAAATCCCAGAATTTCCCTACGCTTTCAATATTCACGCGCTCGTCGGGAGAGTGCGGGTTTCTGATGGTAGGTCCACAAGAAATCATATCCCAATTCGGGTATGCCAAGCTGAAGAGCCCACATTCCAAGCCTGCGTGAATGGCTTTAATTTCAGGAACTTTGCCATACATGTTCTCATACACTTTGAGCATGGTTTTCAAAATGGGCGATTGCAGATTGGGTTTCCATCCCGGATAACCGCCTGCTAATTCAATTTTTACACCTGCCAGTTCGGCGATGGCGCGCATTTTGTCGGCTAACGCTTCTTTCGCCGATTCTACGCTGCTGCGCATTAAATTCGCCACGGTAAGTTTTCCGTTATTGGTTTTCACAATCGCCAGATTGGTAGAGGTTTCCACCAAGCCGGGCATCGAGTCGCTCATGCGCATTACGCCGTTCGGAATTGCCAGTACCAAATTCACTGCTTTTTCCTGACATTTTTTGCCCATTACTTGTTTCGGAGTTTCGGTGGGTTTCACGGCAATATTCAAATCGGGCTCTGTGCCTGCAAATTCTTTGGCAATGGCGGCGATTAGGCCATTCATTAGTTGCTCAAAATCAGCGGTTTTATTTGCAGGAACGGCTAATGTAGCAAATGCTTCTCTTGGGATGGCGTTGCGCAAACTTCCGCCGTTAATTCCGGCAATATGGAGGTCAATATTTTCCAATCCTTTTTTAAACAAGCGCATTAACAACTTGTTCGCATTGGCGCGTCCCAGCACGATATCCATGCCGCTATGCCCGCCTTTCAAACCGGTAATGGCAATTTCGTAGCCTTTCATATTTTCCGGAGTGGCTTGCGTGGTGTAATCCAGCTCAAAATTAGCGTCTAATCCGCCGGCGCAACCTACATAAAGTTCGCCTTCATCTTCCGAATCCAAGTTGATTAAAATTTCTCCTTTAAGAAACTCTGGTTTCAGTCCGAAAGCGCCGGTCATTCCGGTTTCTTCATCTACTGTAACCAACACTTCAATAGGCCCGTGTTCCATCGTTTTATCCGCAAGAATTGCCATGGCGGCGGCGCAGCCCATTCCGTTGTCGGCGCCCAGGGTAGTTCCGGTGGCGCGCACCCAGCCGTCGTCGCAAATGCGCGGCAGAATCGGGTCGGTAACAAAGTTGTGTTTAGAATCACTGTTCGCTTGCGGCACCATATCAATGTGCCCCTGGAAAATTATAGGCACACGATTTTCATACCCCTTAGTAGCAGGTTTACGCAACACCATGTTGCCGGTTTCATCTTGAGCATAGTCAATCTGATGCTCGTTAGCCCAATTTTTAAGCCATACCAATATTTTTTCTTCATGCTTGGAAGGATGCGGGATGGCGCAAATGTTTGCAAAGATTTCCCACATTTTTTGGGGATACAATTTTGATAATTCGTTGTTCATAATAATTTATTTTGGTGTTAATATTGACTTGAAAAAATATCAAAGTTAAATGAGGTGGCAAATATTCATATTTTTTTTGGATTATTGAACACAATAATACATGAATAACATTTTTATTTACTTTGCAATCTCTTTTTAAAGATTTTCCAAAAAGATATAACAAAATTTTAAAAAACAAATATTATGAACCAAAACTACATTTTTTCAGAAATAAGTAAGAAAATGCTTGCACTATGTTGCATTACGCTACTATTTGCGGCGCTGCTTCCCAACAGTATCCTCATGGCACAGACACCTATTGACCTAAAAGATTACAATGTAATCGCAAGCGACCCTCCTTATTGGTCTTGTAATGGTTCAGGGGGCTATACAATTACAGAGTCAGTTACCGTGATATATACGGGAGTTACCCCATTACCCGCACTCACGTTTAACATTTCTTCCGGAGCAACAGTGCAATGGACGGCAACTGCAACTACAGCCCTAAGCGGAACTAACACCTATTTTGTTACCATAACCGGTAGCGGCACACTTGAACTCAGCTCATGCACGGTTTCCAGTACCACGGGAACGAGTGGCGTTTTCAACCTCACCGGTAGCGGCTCTACCGTTACGATAGGTGAGGGCGCTTCGGTCGTTTCGGGCAGGAGCGGCTACCCTATCCAAATTTCCGGCAATAGCGTAACTGTTAATGTCAATTCGGGCGGTTCCGTAGAAAGCGATGCAAGCAATAGCAATGCAGCGGTTTTAGTTGCCAACAATGTGCCGGATGTAACCATCAATGTAGATGGCGGCTCTATTATCTCTGTAAACAGCGGTTACGCTATCAGCGACGGCTCGGTTTTCGACAATACTCCCATCGCAAATAGCACACAAATTACTATCCACAGCGGCGCTATTACGGCAGGTACTGCCTGTGCGATACGTTCAGGTTTCAGCACATCCATTGTTACAATCAATGGCGGTATTATATCGAATGCTGCGGGCAACAACGCCAACCCTGCCATTTATATGAACGGCGGTCTCATCGAAAACGTTGTAGTGAACGGCGGCACAGTGCAATCGGCATCAGCTGCCGGATATGCTATTCAAACTACCGGCGAGGTGCGGGTTACCGATGGTCTTGTTTCCGCGATGAACGGACGCGCGATTAATCTCGTTGGCACAAATTCCAAAGCAACGGTTACCGGCGGCACAGTGCGAACCACCGGCACGGGAACGGCAATAAGCACGGCTACCACCAACCCTGAAACCGTAACAAACGCTTCGATAGAAGTTACCGGCGGAACAGTAGCCTCTTCGGGTGGTTTTGCTCTTAACATTACGGGCGCAAATTCCAAAGTTAATGTTAGCGGCAATGCAACAGTTTCTACTGCGGCAACTGCCTCGTCTTCGTCGCGCCATGCCATCAACGCCGACGGATTAAATTCGGAAATTACAATAAGCGGCGATGCAACGATTTCGGCTACAGGCGGTTATGCTATAAATACCATTACCGCTGCATCAAACGCCAAGGTAGTTGTTGAAGATAACGCCAAAGTTTCATCATCAACCAATAGAGCAATAAATACTTTAGGCTCAAATTCCTCTATTGAGGTGAGCGGCAACAGTCAAGTTTGGACATTTTCCACGAATAACGCAATTTACGCAAGCGGAACGGTTGAATTAACCGGCGGGTTTGTGTTTGCCTACTACTGGGTTAATGCAAATAATGTCATCAATAAAACGCCCACTGTTCCCGGCGGCAGTTCTACTTTGGTGGTGGCATGGAATAGAAATCCGAGCAATCTAACGTATCGGGAGGGAAGCCCCTCATCACTAAACCCCGATTTGAGCAATGCTTACAACGGAGCTGGAGAGAATTTTTGGTGGCACAATATTCCCCCATACAGATCCGGAATCTCCTACGATCTTCTCGGTAACAACGGCTTTTTTTACATACCCGGAGTGGCGGTTGTTAAAGATGTCGGACTGATATTTAATGCATCAAACGGAAATATGTATTATAACATAGATGGTTCAAACACGTTATCTTCAACAAATCTTGCTAACCCATATTCTACAGATCCTACATGGCACGGAGAACCGGGCAAACTATCTTTGAACGGTTTTTCGTGGAGTACGGGCGCCTCTACTGCATTGACCATAGTGAATGGCAACGTTATCATCGAACTTGCAAATCTAAGCGTCAACTACTTCGCCTCCCATCCGTTTTCAACGGGAAATTCTGTCGGTATATCTACAAGTAGCGAAATTGAAATAACAGGCGGTGGAATGCTCACGGCTTCAGGCCGTAATTTCGGTATCAGATGCCGTGCCTTGCAGATCGTTAGTGGTACGGTTGAAGCAAGCGGCACAAGTGATGCATTAGCCGGCTCATCATTTTTAGCACTTCAAACATATACACTGCCTGCCGCATATACTTATTGGATTAATAAGGCTTCTGCCGTTCCGCCGAGTGGCGAGGGAACACAAAGCTATTTTAATGCTTTTGCGCCCGGTAGTGTGCCTTTCACTATCCCTTCACCATTCCCCCACGATCCTATCCGATATGTCAAGATCGTTTCAGGCGCCTTCGCGATCGTTGATGATGAAACTATAACCGGCACGGTATGGTCACCGCTGACCACACAAACCGCTACGATTACACTCTACGACGATACCATGCTCGCCGATCTTGTTGGTGAGGATGTTTCCGGATGGTTTACCGACTTGCCCGCAGGCATCTATGTAATTGCCGACGCACTGCAGGATGGAGATGAGATAACGCTCACTTTTAGCGGAACACCCGCAGAGGTTTCCAATGCGCCCTTCAACATTACCATACCGGAGAACGTGCTTACCGGCGGTAACGCTATCCAAGTGATCTTCAACCCCAATGCACAGTTTGATATTGCCCCTTACGTAGTTACTCTCAAACTCGACGCTAACGGCATCTTTCATGTAATGCAAGATGGTACCGGCGATGGCTCCTCATGGACAAACGCTTACTGGAATGTTGCCGATCCGATGTTGCTCGCTGCCAGACAATATTCGGGAGCTATTCCTGTGGGCGTAAACGATACTATTCGCGAAATTTGGGTGGCGCAAGGTACGTACTACCCCATGCACAGCGCAGCCGGTTACAACATGGCAACGCATACTTTTCCTGAAAACACCCCCGGCAATAGAAACAATGCCTTTGTTTTAGTAAGAAACGTACAACTCTACGGCGGTTTCCCCGAAGATGCAAATGATGACGATAACGCACCTCACGGAACTTTTACTCCGGCAGACGCCCGTGCCACTCGCAATTGGTTTGCTAATCCTACTATTCTTAGCGGCGATATTGGAGCGCCAAGTGACAATACCGATAATTGCTACCACGTAGTAATCTCTGCAGGAGAGGTAGGTATGGCTTGTATAGACGGTTTTACCATTACAGGCGGAAATGCCGTTACCGGCGGCAGTATTTCGGTAAATGGACAAATCATTGAATTCAACAACGGCGGTGGAATGTATAATAGGTCTTCTTCCCCAACGCTGACCCATGTAACCATCAGCGGAAACAGCGCAATCTTCGACGGCGGCGGAATGTATAATTTCTCTTCTTCCCCAACGCTGACCAATGTAACCATCAGTGGAAACAGCGTAGCCAACAGCGACGGCGGCGGAATGTGGAATTGGTCTTCTTCCCCAACGCTGACCAACGTAACCATCAGCGGAAACAGCGCGGGCAACGACGGCGGCGGAATGTATAATGCGTCTTCTTCCCCTCAAATTCGCAATTCCATTATTTCAGGCAATACGGCAACAAGCGGAGGAAACAATGTTTATAACTTCACTTCTTCTACGCCTCAATATTACTATTCCTTAGTGCAACGCAACAGCGGCACAGGCGCTACTTGGGATTCCTCGCTGGGAACAAACAGCGGAAATAACCTCCCCTGCGATGCCGACCCGCTCTTTGTTGCGCCTCAATTGGCATCGGCTGCGCCTACTCTCTTGGGCGATTACCGCCTGCAACCCACCAGCCCCTGCATCAATGCAGGAAACAACGCGCATCTTCCCGCAGGCATCACTACCGATTTGGGCGGCAACCCGCGCATTGTATTTAACACGGTTGATTTAGGCGCCTACGAAGCGCAAATCATTGATTACTCCTTAGTGGAGCATTTTCAATTTGAGGTAACCGTGCCGGCGGGCGGCACTTTTGCTATACCGCTGAGCGGATATATAGGCGGTAATGCCACCAGCAAAACCTATAACTGGAATATCAACTGGGGCGATGACAGCGCTATCGAAAACGCAACAGGTATGCAAACCGGAACCGGCACCACAGGCATTCCCCATACTTATACGGCTGCGGGAACCTACACCATCACCATTACGCCTGCCGGATCGAAAGATGCCTGGCTGGCTGCATTTGGTTTTTATAACAATACAACCGGTGCAAATGCGAATGCAAACAAGAATCTGGTTACAAAAATTATCAGTCCTCTCACTCCGTTAATGACTCGCACACAAGCGCAACTTACCGCCGAAACGGCGCCAAACAATGAATGGGCATACACTTTTTACAACTGTACAAACCTAACTATGGGCGATGCGTTTAACTTCTCCGAAGATTGGGACGACATCACGAGAGTGGGCGCTTCTTTCGCCAGTAATATGTTTTCCAACTGCTCCGGCGCTAATTTTATGGTAAACGACCTGTTTAAATTTCCTGTTTTAGCTCCGGGCCAAGTTAACAATATTAGTGTGTTTGATAATACTTTCTCCAATTTAGGCACCGCTACCACGCAGACCCGTACCGCCACATCTATCATCAACGGCAATGAAACACCAAGTAGCAATAAAAGTACCTTTTGGGGCAGCGACTGTTTCATTGACAGGCCCTGCATCCCTGTAAATTGGGGCGGGGATGGGGGTTGCGCCGTAATCACCATAGAAACACATCCGGCAGCAACTACCTGCCTGTCGGAAGGATACATTGCAGACACGCTGTTTGTTGTGGCAAGCGTAACAGAGGCGGCCACGCTGGGCTACCAATGGTACAGCAATACCACGAACAGCCACACCGGCGGCGCTGAAATAACCGGCGCATCAAATGCAAAATTCCCTGTTCCCGCCACCCTCACCGAAGGTACGTATTACTATTATTGTATAGTGAGCGCTGATAAAGGAGCAAAACCCGACACCTCAAATGTGGCGGTGGTAACGGTTACACTGCCTTTTGGAATCACGGCTACTAAGAGTGGCAACGGTAGCATTACCCCTGCCGGAGATGCTACAGGAAAGGTGATGGTGCCTTGCGGCGCAAATCAAAAATTTGATTTTAAAGCTAATATCGGACACTATGTTGACAGTGTTTTTGTGAATGGTATTTACAACGCACAAGCGGTTAAAGATGGATATTATACTTTTGTGAATGTTATAAACGATGCGACTATTCATGTTACCTTTGCAATAAATAGTTACACCATTACGGCAATTGCAACCCCTGAAAAACGTGGATTTATTGACCCGCCGGGAGTAACAACGGTAGTGCATAATGCGAACCAAACATTTACCTATCAGGCAAATGCACCTCACCGCATTGCGCAGGTTTTAATAGACGGCGTAAACGATGAGGCTGCAGTAACCACCAACTCTTACACCTTTACAAATGTTACGGCAAACCACACCATTGAAGTCGTTTTCGATTGCCCTGAGTTTGCTTATGATACAGTGAATGATTTTGACACTTATCATGTGGTGGAGGTTGCGGGCATTTGCTGGACAAAAGAGAATCTTCGCGCCACAAAATATCAAGACGGGACAAATATTACTCCGGAACCTAAAAAATACTACTCCTCATCTTATTATGATGAAAATCAAAATGTTATTGATTTTGGATTGCTTTACGATTGGTATTCTGTTGTTGTAGAGACGCGGTATGCCACGTCTCTACTGTGCCCTGCCGGCTGGCGGCTCCCTACCTCCGATGAATTAGCCGCGTTGAATATGTACCCCGCTATCAATTTGAGAAATGCAACTTATTGGCTACAACCCAATAACAATACCAATCTGACCGAATTTGACTCTCGCGGTGCAGGCTTTTTCAATAGTGCCACACAGCGCTTCGAAGACCTGTACGGCTTCACCGCCTACTGGTCGTCCGATGCTTCGAATGGCGGCACCGGCATCGCAGTATCTTTAACATACTATTGCAACCAAATTGAAATGGTAGAGATGAAATTGACGGATGCAATAAGTGTTCGGTGTGTGATAGAGGAGAATTAACCTAAAAAAACAATTTTTCCCGAAATTCAAAAATAATCGAAAAAAGTGTATTTTCGCCGCTGTTTTTTTAAAATTTACGAAAATAGTGTACCCACCAACTGTGTCTTTTGTTGAAAACTTTTTCAAAAATAACTTG
>Ga0123356_10001373_pt1 | contig 26959 bp, 23 predicted proteins | sample TergutEmb28metaG_2_FD_92546 | JGI IMG/M metagenome (GOLD analysis project Ga0123356, IMG submission 92546) | Embiratermes neotenicus P3 segment gut microbial communities from Petit-Saut dam, French Guiana - Emb289 P3 | ecosystem: Host-associated > Arthropoda: Insects > Digestive system > Gut ...
CTTTATTATTAATTGTTGTGACAGTGTCGCAACAATTCGTTTACCATAATCGGCACGAATGCCATCAAGTAAAACAGAGCCTATATGTTCGCCAACTTCCCAATACATCATTGTGACTTCACAATTTGCAAATGAACCTGCTCTTGCTTTCCGAAACTCAATTATTTCGGAAACACGCTTATATAATGCAATTTCATCAATGTTCTTTGATACATGAGTTGTTAACTCAGCTTTTTTCTTACTCATTATATCTACCTCCGAAAGTGTATTCATCCTAACAAATATTGATAAAAAACTTGCAATATTCCTGCATAGTGATATAATCACAACAGGAAACGATTAGTGCCTCGTCGGGTTTCCGACGGCAGGCGAGAAGTGGTAGAAACACTCCCCGCCCTGCATACGTAAGCTATCTACGTACACAAATGCATTAGCATCGCCATTGGTTATTTTACAACGGTTTGCGATATATCGCAAGCATTAGGTTGTTTGTAACCGATTGTGTAGCACATAACATGCTGTGTATGTAAAGTACACGGCATTTTTCGTTTCTCGGAGCAAACTCGTCGGGGCTTGTGCGCACGCCCCGACGGGGAAAATCCTCCGAGAATATATATTTGGGGAGTTATTAAATGAAAAAAGAAAAAACAAGACTAATTATCGGAGCAATTTCAATAATCTTAATTGTGATTGGCACAATTTCATTGTTCGCTTCTTCAAGGTTCTTTGACTCATTAGAAGGAGATTATGGAGGTTCTCGGCAAATGAGTGCAATTGCACTTGTACTTGCCTTACTGCTTATGCTTGGAGGTGCAATAACAAATATAAGAACAAGAAAAATTATAAGCAGAAAACAATTTTTTGTTATCGGCTTACTTTATTCCATAGGAGTAATTTTGTCGTTTGTACCATTTGGCGGACCGCTTCTCGCTATTTGCATGCTATTTAGCGTTTTTTGTGCAATAAATTATATAGTCTTAGCAATAAAAGAGAAACCTCAAGCGAAAAGAGCAGCCTATTTGACAAGCTGCCCATTATGTAACCATGATGTTTCAAGTGAAGCCAGAGTGTGTCCAAACTGTAGTAACAGACTGACAGGAGGGAAGTAAAGTGAAAAAGCGAACTATCTTTATTAAAACAATGTTATTAGTACTTACTATTATGCTTACAGGTGTACTGGCAGCATGTGGATCCAAATCTGGTAATATGCCGGACTCAATTCCTGAAGATACGTATGATTCTGTTCATGTTGATAAGCCTGCTCCGGTTCCTGATGGCGGTATTGACCCAAATGTACCTGTTGTAAATATAAAACCTACAATCAACAGTCTGCCGGATGAATTTGAAAATTACTTGAGAGAGAATGGTTTAATATACATGCCCATTGAAAGCGATGCGATAACAATAAGCGAGCATATTTTTTTTAGTGGTGTTATTTGGCAGGTGCTTGATGTACAAGCAGACAAAACATTGATAATCAGCAAAGACCTCCTGTCGACAAGAGTATACAACTCGGAGAGAATTGAGATAACTTGGGAAGATAGTGATATTCGCCAATACCTAAACACTTCGTTTTATGACAGTTTCTTCAGTATCGAAGAAAAAAGTCTAATTACCGAAACATCACTAAGAAATGGACCGGATGTCAACGATACAGTTGATAAAATCTTTCTACTGAGTCCTGATGAAGCAAGGCATTTCTCTTCTGTAGGCAGTTTATCGCTGGACGCACATTTTAAACCAGATGAGGACGGAAATTATTATTCTCGTAGCTGGTGGCTTCGTACACCCGGCTACTTTATAAGTAACGCATCCGCACATGTTGCATCCAGTTACGGAGCGCCTACTGCGGTAGCTGATGCCGGTACTACATATTTTCTTGGTATGGAAAATGATGTTGGCGTTCGACCTGCTCTGTGGTTAATTCTTTAATCAAGCTCAAATAAGCTATACGTCTACTTTTGTGTAGTCTGTAATTAATAAAAGAAAAGAGAAATAAAATGAAAAAATTTGGATTAATCCTGCTTTCCCTAATTATTATTTTTGCAATAACTGCTTGTGATAATATTAGTACTCCACTGAGTGAAGATGATAGAGATTCATCACGGACACCTATACCAACAGATACGTCAACTCCTAAACCGAGTAGAAATGCAGACATTTGGGAGGGATATTCATTCACGGACCCAGATGGAAATGAATATACTTTAATACTGGTGCTCGATGGAAATTCATTTTCTGTAACACAGTATCGTGTTATTTCGCATAAGGATTTTCAACCGGAACCGCCACCAACACCAACTCCATCACCAAATCCTGACGGTATACCTATTATGGCACAAGCACCACCACCCGAAGCATCAGAACCAGCGTGGCTACCTCAAAGTCACAGAGGAGAAATAGAATCTGCAATATTTACACCTGAACTTGTTGAAAATTCAACTGTGATACATATAATACAAACCACTTCTAGTAGCAGTTGGTTCGACGGAACACCATACTATTTAGAAGAGTTTCAAATCATACAAGAAACTGTACAAGGAACATTTTCGATAAGTGATGATAAAATCGAGTTTGTTTTGCCGGGTAATATTCTCAGAGTATCAAATTATTCTGCTACTGAAAACTCAATGCAAGTAGCAGGGCGTAGTTTCGTGCGAAGTGGATTTTCTCGGTAAGTCAACGTTGAGATACAATAAAGCAAGGGGACGGTTCTTCTATCTTTATAAATTCGCGAAGTATTCCCATTCGTCTAGTAGCTTTTCCAGTTGCTCTTTTAGTTCTTTTTCCTGTTCGTCGAATTCCATTAGTTTTTCGTAGTCTGTTGCGTATTCCGACTTTTTCATTTCCAGATACTCTATTTCGGTTTCGAGATTGTCAATTTCTTTCTCTACTCTTCGCAGCTCTTTATCTCTTTCAGACGGTTTCATTTTTTTAATCCGCTCAGTTGAAGCGGAGGAAGCGGAGGGACAGGTTTTTTGCTTTTTCTCGTTTTTTGATTGATTTGGAGAAACAGTTGACCTGTCCCCCTGCTTGCTCAAGTATTGCTCGTATGTTCCTTTGAAGTCTGAAAACACACCGTTTTCGAGTGACCAGATTCTTGTTGCGAATTTGTTAATGAAGTATCTGTCGTGGGAGATGAAGATTAGTGTTTCGTCGAACTGTTCTACTGCACCTTCTATCCATTCGCGTGAGTTCAGGTCGAGGTGGTTTGTCGGTTCGTCGAGTATCAGCAGATTAACTTCGCCGTTCATCAGCATACATAAACGGAGTCGGCTTTTTTCGCCGCCTGAGAGGTCGCCTACGTGCTTATAGACTTCCTCGCCTGAGAAAAGATAGGAGCCGAGTCTGTTTCTTGCTGTTTGCGGACTTTCGTTTTGCTCGTATAATAATGTGTCCAGTATTGAGCGATTCGGATTTTCAAAGCTTATTATTTGCGGAAGATATGCCGCTTTTACGGCGGGACCCCGCTTTGCAAAGCCCGAGTCTGATTTTTCTTCGCCCATAATTATCTTAACAAGTGTCGTTTTTCCCGTTCCATTGTCACCGATTATTGCAATTCTTTCTTTTCCTTGTACTAAAAGCTCGTCTATGTCCAATATCTTCTTTTGATTGTAAGATTTTGTTAATCCTTTTATTACAATTACGTCGTCACCACGAAACTCCCGCTCAGAGAATTTTGCTTTCATTGTTTTGTCTCTGTCGGGTCTGTCTGTTTTTACGACTCTCTCTGCACGGGTTCTTATTGCAAATGATTTTTTCATCAGTGTGCTGTTGCCGATTCCCCATTGCTGCAGTCTGTCGGCTGACGCGTGAAGACGTTTTGATTCCGCTTGCTCCCGCTTATACTTCTCAAGCTGCTCTTCATATCGACGTCTTTTTTCTTCAACATAGTAGCTGTAGTTGCCGCTGTAGAACTCCGCCTTGCCGTCATTTATTTCTATCGCACGATTTATTGTCCTGTCAAGAAAATATCTGTCATGTGATATTACGAGAACGGTTCCCTTAAATTTTAACAGAAACTCCTCAAGCCAAACTGTTGCACTGAGGTCAAGATGGTTGGTCGGCTCGTCAAGTAACAATATATCCGTATTTTCAAGTATTAATCTTGCAAGATTTATTCGTGTTTTCTCACCGCCCGAGAGTGTTTTGAAGAGCTGCTCTCTTTGCTTTTGCGGAATTTGCAAACCGTTTACAACTCTATTTAGGTCTGTATCAATTGTATAGCCACCGAGTCTGTCGTATTCATGTGCAAGCTTGTCATAGCTGTCGAGGATTGATGTGTCGTTTTGGTCAAGTGCCTTCATCCTTTCCTCGAGTTCTTCCATTTCGGTTTTGATTATATAGAGCTGTGAAAAAGCAGTTTTAAGTACATCCTCTGCCGTGTAATCCGCCGGAAATTCAGGTATCTGAGATATCAGTCCTACTTTTTTGGCACTCGGAATAACAATATTACCCTCGTCCTCTGATAGTTCGCCGGTTATAATTTTGAGAAGCGTGGTTTTACCCGCTCCGTTTTTCCCAAGCAGAGCAACACGTTCACCATTGTTAATCTCAAAGGTGATGCCGTCAAGAATATTATTGCCTTCTTCAAATGCTTTTATTATGTTTTGTACCGAAATATCTATCATATAATCATAATACCATAAAATGAAACGAGGTGACAGTTCCCTTATCGCATACCGCTTTGTTTTATGATATAATCCCGTTTATGTATTTAAAACTGTTGCTATCATTTTCATATATCGGGGCTTTTACTTTTGGCGGTGGGTATTCCATGCTACCGATGTTTCAACGTGTTATTGTTGAAAAAAACGAGTGGCTCACCGAAGAAGAGATAACGGACTTTTTTTCTATAGGTCAATGCCTTCCCGGTATTATTGCTGCCAACACCGCTGTTTTTGTCGGCTACAAGCATAGGGGTGTATTGGGTGGGATTGTAGCGGCTCTTGGTGTTGCTTTGCCTTCTGTTATAGTAATACTGATTATTGCGGCTTTTCTGACAAATTTTGCGGATATCCCCGTTGTTCAAAAGGCTTTTGTAGGTTTACGCGTTTGCGTATGTGTCTTAATAATCAATGCCGTTTTAAAGCTTCGTAAGCATTCGCTGGTTGATTTGCCTGCTGCTTTGATTTTTTCCGCGGTTTTTATTCTTTCTGTTTATATGATTTTGCCTGTTGCTGTTATCGTTGCACTTGCAGGGGTATGCGGGATTGTTATTTCACTATTGCGTAATGCCGGAACTCCAAATGATGAAGATGATATCTCCGAAGATGGTGACAATTCAGACGATGACAGTTCAAGCGATGATGGCTCTAAGGAGGATGCGAAGTGATTTATTTGCAGCTTTTTTATGAGTTTTTTGTAACAGGTCTGTTTATGTTCGGCGGCGGTCTTGCAGCAATTCCTTTTTTGCAACAGATGGGTGAGAGAACAGGTTGGTTTTCAACTGTTGAGCTTATGGATATGATTGCAGTTTCCGAAGCCACTCCGGGTCCTATCGGTGTCAATTTGGCTACATATACAGGTTTTACGGTTGCGGGTGTGCCGGGCGGAATCATTGCTACAACGGGGTTGATGCTGCCATCTGTTGTTATTGCTCTTGTTGTTGCCAGGCTACTGATAATTTTCCGTGAAAGCAAGCTTGTTAAGTATACACTTTACGGTTTACGCCCTGCTTCATTGGGTTTAATTGCTGCTGCGGGCATGACAGTGCTTTGTCTGGTTCTTTTCGGGGTAGATCTCAGGAGAATGACAGATATGCATTTTTTCCTGCTCGACTTAAGAGTCCTATTATTTGCCATAGTGTTGATTATACTAACAAATAAATTTAAGAAGGTTCATCCCGTTATTTTCCTTGCGGTAAGTGCTGTTGTCGGGATTTTTATACTATAAGGAGAAATCTGCTTGAGATACGCAATTAGCGGCGATACTAAAATCGCTAAAACATATGAATATGACGTTGTTATCGTTGGTGCAGGGCTTGCAGGTTTATATGCGGCTTTGAATATCGATGTGAATTTAAGCTGCCTTATTCTCGCAAAGGAAAACATGGATAACTCAAGCTCGTGGCTTGCTCAGGGCGGAATAGCCGCGGCAATTAATCATGATGATACTCCCCTGCTGCATTTTGAGGACACTGTTGTTGCCGGTGCGGGTGAGTGTGATACCGAAGCAGTTTCAATTTTGGTAAACGAGGGTCCCGCCGATATAGAAACTCTTGCACGTTTGAATGTGCCGTTTGATTTGGATGAATTCGGTGAGTTTCATTTTACACGTGAGGGCGGACATAAGAAACGCAGAGTTGTTCATGCAGGCGGTGATGCTACAGGGCGGGAGACTATAAGGGCTCTTGCAGCAATTGTTTCAGAGCGTGATAATATAACCTTCAGCGGCTATACCTGCTTGTTTGATGTGATTACCGAGGATATCGCCGAGGGGACTTCGAGTAAAACAGGTGCTTCTGAGGTGGCAAGTACGTCATGCGTTACAGGTGTTGTTGTGCGGTATGATGACAAAGAGTTTCATTATATTAAAACAAGTAACGTAATTATTGCAACCGGTGGCATAGGACAGCTTTACAGTTCAAGTACGAATCCGCCTGTGGCGACGGGTGACGGTATTGCTGCGGCTATTCGTGCCGGTGTTAATGTTTCCAATATCGAGTTTATTCAATTTCATCCGACAGGGCTTTGGAGTGAAAAAAGCAGTGGAAGTGAGTTTCTGATTTCCGAAGCGGTGCGAGGCGACGGCGGAATCCTTGTTAATTCTGATGGTGAACGTTTTATGGTAAATATCCATGAGCTTGCCGAGCTTGCTCCCCGTGATATTGTCGCTAGAGGGATTTTACGGGAGCTAAAGCGAAGCGGAGAGAGTCATGTGTATGTTGATATAACATCAAAATCAGAGGAATTTCTGAAAGCTCGTTTTCCGACGATATACAATGAATGTTTAAATCACGGGATTAATATTGCATTTGATAAGATTCCGGTAAGTCCGATACAGCATTATCTGATGGGCGGTATTGAGACAGATATAAACAGTTTGACTTCTGTAAAAGGGCTATATGCATGCGGCGAAGCTGCTAATACGGGCGTTCACGGTGCCAATAGGCTTGCTTCAAACTCAATGCTGGAGTGCCTGGTTTTTGGCAGGCGTGCAGCTGTTCACATTAATAATACCTTCGAAGACACAAATGGCAGTAACTTAGATATTTGTGCTTTATCTTCAAGATTGCAGAGCTTTTTGAAGTATAAAAAGATTCGAAAGACAATACAACAACTAATGAGTGAATATTGTTTTGTTATAAGGACTAAGGCTGGGTTGTTGATTGCACTTGAGCGAATAAGTGAGATTTGTTCGCAGCTTGAAGCTGTTTATGATGATAGTAACGAATATCTTGAAACGTTGAATATAGCGACTGTTGCTGTTGCAATAGTTACAGCTGCTTTGAATCGTTCAGACAGTATCGGGTCACATTTTATGGAGGATTTTAAGGATGTATAAGCTTGATTTTCCGGGGTTGGATTGCTTTCTTAAGGCGGCACTTGATGAGGATATCGGTACGGGTGATATCACAACGCTTGCTTGTGTTCCGGAGGCAGCTGTCTCTAAGGGTGCTTTTATTGCAAAGGAGCCGGGTGTTATAAGCGGGTTGGATGTGTTGAAGCGTGTTTTTGAGCTGCAGAGCGATTCTGTTTGCGTTAAAGCTCTCGTCAGTGATGGAGATAGTGTCGGTAAGGGCGATATCATCGCTGAAATCTCCGGTTCTTCACGGGCGATTTTAACGGGAGAGCGGACGGCACTCAATCTTTTACAGCATATGTCGGGAATTGCAACAAAAACAGCCGAGGCTGTCCGTGAGGTAAGCGGCACTAAGGCTAAGATTCTTGATACAAGAAAGACTACCCCAGGTATGCGGGTGTTGGAAAAGTATGCCGTCACCTGCGGCGGCGGAACTAATCATAGATTTAACCTGGCGGACGGTGTGCTGATTAAGGATAATCACATAAAAGCCGCCGGCGGTATAACGCAGGCTGTGCAATCGGTACGCAGCCCGGTTATTGAAGTGGAAACGGAAAACCTCGCTCAGGTTGAGGAGGCTTTAAATGCGGGTGCGGATATTATAATGCTTGACAATATGTCACCTGAGATTATGGCAGAGGCTGTAGGGCTTGTAAATGGACGCGTCAAGACAGAGGCTTCCGGCAACATGGGTGAGCGTGATTTGAGGGAAATTGCCGAAACCGGCGTTGATTATATATCAATCGGTGCACTGACACATTCCGTAAAAGCGATGGATATTAGCCTGCGGTTAGAATAAGGTGACAGTCTCCTGTCACCTTACCTGAACATTTCGATGTCTTCGTTTTTTATGCTTTCCATTTCTTCCCACTTACGACCTGTCAGGAGTGCTCCTTCGGATTCTCTCATGGCTGCACGGCGTCTGACCTCATCGTAGAGGGCAAGGGTTTCGTTTCGGAGCTTTACCCGTTCAAGTGCTCCTTCCTGTTCGCGTTCCAGCCTTCGTGCTATCTCATTGTCACGCCATAGTGCCTGCTTTGCTTCATCGACTGCGACGCGGTTCATTTTTTTGTATCTTGTTCCTTTTCCGGTTCTGACTGCCAGAAAAAATATGTTAATGGCAAGTATAATAAAAATAATAACAAAAATATATACAATAGAAGCATTCATATAATCACTCCTTTAAGACAAGGGGACGGTTCATCTGTCTTCCCCACCTCTTAGTGTACCACAATTATCATTTTTGTGCTATAATTATCAAATCTCTTTTGAATAGGATTATGAGTTATGATTACTGTTAATAATTTAAGCTTATCGTTTGGTGGCAATACGCTGTTTTCCCGTGCAGATTTGCAGTTTATTGCAGGGAATTGCTACGGAGTTATCGGTGCCAACGGCTCGGGTAAATCGTCATTTTTAAAGATTCTTGCGGGAGAGCTTGAGCAGACAACAGGTGCTGTTGAGATTAAGCCTGATGTCCGGATGTCGGTTCTTAAGCAGGATCAGAATATGTATGATGATTATACTGTTATTGACACGGTTATAATGGGTAATACCAGATTATATGAGTGCGGAAAAGAAAAGGATGAGCTGTATAACAAGGAAGATTTTTCCGATGAGGACGGTATTCGTGCTGCCGAGCTTGAGGAGGAATATGCGGAGCTTGGCGGCTGGGAGGCTGAGTCGGATGCGTCACAGCTTTTGCAAGGCTTGGGAATACCTACGGCACTGCACCACTCTTTGATGAGCGAAATGGAGCCGCGTCAAAAGGTTAAAGCTCTGCTGGCACAGGCACTTTTCGGCAAGCCCGATATTATTCTGCTCGACGAGCCTACGAACAATCTTGATGTCGGCAGTGTTGTCTGGCTTGAGGATTTTCTGATGGATTATGACGGAACTGTTATAGTCGTAGCCCATGACCGATACTTTTTAAACACTGTTTGTACGCATATGGTGGATATTGATTACGGAAAAATTAAGATGTCTATCGGTAACTATGACTTTTGGTACGATTCAAGTCAGCTTATGCAAAAGCTTATAAAGGAAAAGAGTAAAAAGAGCGAGGATAAAATTGCAGAGCTGGAAGAGTTTGTCCGCCGCTTCTCCGCTAATAAATCCAAGTCACGTCAGGCAACCTCACGTAAGAAGCTTATCGAAAAGATACGCATTGAGGATATGCCTGCTTCAACACGCCGTTATCCTTGGGTCGGCTTTAAGATGGATAGAGAGCCGGGCAAGGACAGGCTTTTTGTGACGGATGTTTCTTACAGCAGCGGCGGCGAGAAGATACTTGATAAAGTCAGCTTTATCATGGGGCGCGATGACAAGATTGCGTTTATCGGCGAAAATGAAAACGCTATAACAACCATGTTTAAGCTACTTGCAGGTGAACTTGAGCCTGATGAGGGCGAGATAAAATGGGGCGTGTCTACAAGCCAGTCTTACTTCCCGAAGGATAACACGGCTTATTTTACCGACAATGAGCTTAATATAATCGATTGGATTCGTCAGTATTCAGAGGACAAAAAAGAAAGTTATCTGCGGACATTTCTCGGGCGTATGCTTTTTACAGGTGACGATGTATATAAAGAAGTGCGTGTACTCTCCGGTGGTGAGAAGGTTCGTTGTATGTTATCAAGACTAATGCTTTCGGGAGCAAGTGTATTGCTGCTTGACCAGCCGACAAACCACTTGGATTTGGAAAGTGTCGCCGCTTTAAATAACGGCTTGACCGACTTTAAAGGAAATATAATCTTCACAACACACGACCACCAGTTGATTCAAACAGCAGCAAACAGGATTATAGAATTTAAAGACGGCGAAATCATCGATAGAGTAATGACATATGATGAATACGTTGAAAGCGTAAAAACAGTAGTCGATTGAGAGAGACGGGGGTTGCCAGCGTTTGAAATTTCTTGTAATGTCTGATTCTCATGGGAATATTAATAATATGCTCGATGCCGTTGATTCGGAGTCACCGGATGTTATTTTACATCTTGGGGATAATATTGCGGATTGCAGGGATGTTGAGAGGATGTTTCCTGAAATCCCCTTGCGGTCTGTCAGAGGAAATTGTGACAGAGGTTTTGCGGGGCTTGATATTGATGAGTTTGTTCTTGAGGATAAGCGTTTTATGATGACACACGGTCATCTGTTCAGTGTAAAAATGGGGAGAACAAGCATAAAAAACGAGGCAATAAACAGAGGCATTGATATTCTGCTTTTCGGTCATACACACTCACAACACCACACGGTTTACGAAGGTCTAACCATCCTCAACCCCGGCAGCATAGGTAGCGGAACAAAAGAATACGCCATCATTGAAATCAACAATGGCGTTGCAGAATGTGAGTTGAAGAGGTTGTAAGGAGTCAGGTGGTATCCGTAAAACTCGTATACGCCGATTCCAACGCGCGTTCTTATTTACTAAACTTGTTATTTTACAAAGCTTGTGCTGCGGTCATCGACGCATACGAGTTTTACGGATACCACCTGACTCCATTTTCATTTTTCTATACCACTTCGATTTTTTCGTCTTTGGCGGTGATGGTTATTGCGTCGCCGTCTTTTATTTTGCCTTCGAGCATTTTTTCCGCAACAGTGTCTTCTACGGCATTTTGGATTGCTCTGCGTAGTGGTCTTGCTCCGTATACCTGGTCAAAGCCTTGCTCTGCGAGCAGGTCGATTGCCGACTCGTCTACTGACATGTCTATACCGACTGCTTTCATGCGGTCTTTCACCATGTCGAGCATTTTTACGCAGATTTCCTTTATGTCTTCCTTGCTCAGTTTGTGGAATACAATCGTCTCATCAATTCTGTTGAGAAATTCAGGTTTAAACAAGCGTTTGACTTCATCCATAACAGCTTCTTTGATTTGCTCATAGTCGCTGTCCGCTTCGTTGCCGTTGCTTGCTTTAAAGCCCAGCTTTGCTTTATTTTCCGTGATGTTTCTGGCTCCGGCGTTTGAAGTCATAACAATTATTGTGTTTTTGAAGTCAACCCTGTGCCCCTGCGAGTCTGTCAGTACACCATCTTCCATAATTTGAAGCATTATGTTAAAGACATCCTCATGTGCTTTTTCTATTTCGTCAAAGAGTAGTACTGAATAAGGTCTGCGGCGTACTTTTTCCGTTATGTTTCCGCCCTCGTCATATCCCACATATCCCGGGGGTGAGCCGATAATCTTTGACGTTGTGTGCTTGTCCATATACTCTGACATGTCTATTCGCAGCATTGCGTTTTCGTCGCCGAACATTGCTTCTGCAAGAGCTTTGCACAGCTCGGTTTTACCGACACCGGTGGGACCTAGGAACAGGAACGAGCCTATCGGGCGTTTCGGGTCTTTTAACCCTACCCTGCCGCGTCGCAATGCTTTTGCTACTGCTGTTACGGCTTCATCCTGCCCTACAACACGATTGTGCAAAGAGTCTTCCATTTTTAAGAGCCGCTCGCCCTCGTCTTGTGTGATACTGGTTACGGGTATTCCTGTCCAGTTGGATACAATCATTGCGATATCTTCGGCTTCGACGTTTTTTGTATTGCCCTGCTTTGCTGTTTCCCAGTTTCTGCGGGCTGTTTTTATAAGGTCATTTAAGTCTTTTTCGCGGTCTCGTACTCCTGCCGCACTTTCAAAGTCCTGATTTGCAATGGCTGCAGCTTTTTCGTTTGCAAGCTCATCCTTTTGCAGCTCTAAGTCTCTTATCTCTTGGGGCAGCTTTAGTTTTTCAAGTCTAACACGGGAAGCCGCTTCGTCAATCAAATCTATTGCTTTGTCCGGCAGAAATCTGTCATTTATATATCTGCTTGACAGGTTTACTGCTGTCTCAACTGCTTCATCTGTTATTTTGAGCTTGTGGTGCTCTTCGTATTTGTCGCGCAGTCCTTTAAGAATTTCAATCGACTCTTCCTGTGTGGGTTCTTCAATTGTTACAGGTTGAAAACGTCTTTCGAGTGCAGCGTCTTTTTCGACATGCTTTCTGTACTCGTTGAGAGTTGTTGCACCTATGATTTGCATTTCGCCACGTCCGAGAAGTGGCTTTATGATGTTTGCCGCATCAATTGCACCCTCGGCGGCACCTGCTCCGATTATTGTGTGAAGCTCATCGATAAAGAGGATAACGTCGCCTGCTTTTTGTACTTCGTCGATTGCTGTTTTTATGCGTTCCTCAAAATCGCCTCTGTATTTTGTGCCTGCTAGCATTCCGCTAAGGTCAAGTGTCACTATTCGTTTATCAAGCAGGGTTTCCGGTGCTTCACCCGCAACTATTGACAGTGCCAGCCCTTCTGCAATTGCAGTTTTGCCGACGCCGGGCTCGCCTATCAGCACGGGGTTGTTTTTTGTGCGTCTTGAGAGGATTTGAATAACTCTTTGGATTTCCGTTTCTCTGCCGATTACGGGGTCAAGTACATTTGCTTTTGCGGCTTCAGTCAGGTCGCGGCTGAACTGGTCGAGCACTTTTGTTGCGTTCTTTTTGTTGCCGTTGACATCAAAGCCTTTGGTTGAGACAGGGATAGGTCTGAAAATATTGGTGCCTATTGTGTCAATCAATTTAGCAAGCAGCTTATCTATATCGAGTCCTGTTGCAAAAATAATTTTTGATGCTGTGCTGTCGTACTCGCTGAATAAGCCAAGTAGGAGATGCTCGGGCTCGGCACTTCTGTAACCGCGTCTGTTAGCTTCCATCTTAGCAATTTCAGCAATTTGCTTTGCATCATGTGTAAGAGCTATTGGTATTTCTTCTGTATATTCACCACGGCCTACAAGCTTAACAATAAGGTCAAAGATAAGCCTGCTTTGCAATCCCGCATCAATCAGAACTCTTGCGGCGGCTCCGCCGTCATCATGTGCAAGACCATATAAAAAGTGCTCGCTGCCTATTACATTATGTCCGAGCTCGACTGCCGCTTCGCGTGCAAGGTCGAATACGGTTATTGAGCGCCCGGTGAATCCTGTGAAGTTGTCTCCGAATCGCATTTTACGTTCCTTTCTGCTTCTTGTCGGCTGTCGGATTGCTCTGCACCTGCTGACTCAAGTGCTCTGATTTTGTCACGCAATTCTGCTGCCTTTTCAAACTCTTCATTTGCGACAGCAACACGCATTTGTGCGTTTAACTGACGACGCTGACTCATGGTTTCATCCACTTCAACATTTGTGTTTTTCAGTACTTTTTTTCCGCATCCGCATGTGCAGGATTCTTCCTGCTCAATCATACCTCTGCGAAACTGTGTTGTAAACGGAAACATTGAATTTGTGCTAATCATCGGAATCGCAAGCGGTATGAATCCGCTGATACTATTACGCATCGGCAGCATTGCTTCAAGCATGCTTCGTAGTCCAAGGTCGTTAAACTGTCCAAGGTCGGAGCTGCTTCCAAGGTCAGTAAACTGACCAAGGTCAAACATTTTATCGATATCATAACCTGATTCCATAGCACATTGCTGGCAGAGATGAGTCTCTGTCACGCAACCGTTTACATTTGATGAATAATGAAAATTCACTTCATTTGTTCCGCATTTTTGACATTTCATAGTAATTTCCTCCATTTATTAATTAATCCGCATTAGCATTTGTTTTAAAATGCTTGCTCTTAGTGTGTCTCTGTCTATTGGTCTTGCCGGTCTTAGTGCGTTTGTTCCTATTGCAGACATTATTAAAGTTACATCCTTCTCACTTATGACGTCATTTCTGAGCAGATTTGCCAGAAGTGCTGCTGCTGTGTTTGTGTCCACTCTTTCTCCTATAGCGTTGACTGTGTGCATTATAAGCAGTTCGGATTCCATGGCAACACGTTTGATTCTTATATACCCGCCGCCGCCGCGTCTGCTCTCAACAATATAACCGTGTTCAGGTGAAAAGCGTGTTGAAATAACGTAGTTTATCTGGCTCGGAACACAGTTGAATCTGCTTGCAAGCTCTGCACGCTGCAGCTCTGCAGTACCGCCTGTATCGCTGAGCATTTCATCAATGAAGCCTGCAATTATATCGCTAATTCCCATGCTGTCCTCTCTTTAGACGTATATTGTATTATTTTGTTCATTTTTGACTTTGACTATCTTTGACCTTATGTCAATTTTACTCTTTTGTTCATATCATTGCAATGTTAATTTTGACCTTTCCTGACCTTGCTTCACTCCTGCATAGTAACTGTCAAATCATACCTCCGCTTTTCGCCGTTTTTCGCGTATTTTCGCCGTTTTTCGCGTTTTTTACTGCATGTTTCTCCTGAGCCCCATCGCTACGTCACAGAAGTAAAAAAGCACATTTCCGCCTATATAATTGTAAAAAATCACCTTAAATTTTGTATATATAAACAAAATTGTGAAAACTCACATCTTGTTGTTGATTCTTTCCCATTACTGAGATAAACTACTCCTACTCGACTTTGGGAATTATTAGGGGGTTCGTTTCTTTTGTTTGACAATAAATATATCGACAATTACAAGGATTACTTAACTAATGAGCGCCGTGCACCAGCAAACACGGTCTCTTCGTATATACGTGATATTACTCAGTTTACAAATTATCAATTTAGTGGTGAAAATGGTGATTTTGAACAAGTTGAAACAGACGATGTTAAGCATTATCTGACGCAGCTTCAGGACAAGGGTAAGTCCCCTGCTACAGTTTCACGTTGTATTGCGTCATTAAAAGCATTCTTTCGTTTTATGATGGACGACGGTTATCAAGGACCAAATCCCGCTGCGGGAATTCCTGTTATTCCGAATCCGAAAAAAGCACCGCATATTTTAACCGGCAGAGAAATTGACTCACTTCTTAATCAACCCGACGCTGATACAATAAAGGGCTGCAGAGACAAAGCAATGTTTGAGCTTCTTTATGCAACCGGAATACGTGTCAGCGAGCTTATTTCATTGGATGTTGAGGACGTTAATCTTGTCACCGGTCTCATCGTATGCCGCAACGGAAAAGAAAGAGTAATACCGGTTTATGATGCTGCAATCAGAGCTATCAGTAACTATTTAACCAACTCACGTCCGAGCATGGCAGTAACCGGTGAGGTTTCTTTGTTTGTTAACACAGGCGGAGGGCGAATGACACGTCAGGGCTTTTGGAAGATTATGAAAAGCTATCTCGAGAGGGCACAAATCAGCGAGGATATAACACCGCAAATGCTTCGTCATTCATTTGCCGCTCATCTTCTCGAAAACGGTGCGGATGTTCGCTCGCTTCAACAAATGCTGGGTCATTCCGACATATCTTCAACACAAGCATACGCAAAAGTTATTGGTCGGCAGCTTAAGGATGTTTATCAAAAGGCTCACCCGAGGGCTTAACATATGAAAGACGAAACAAAATGCTTACATTCAGGCTACACACCCGGTAATACAGAGCCTCGAGTCGTGCCGATTGTGCAAAGCACGACTTATGTCTATGATTCGACGGAAGAAATAGGCTCGGTTTTTGACGAGCCGACGAAAAGCCTTATCTATTCACGCTTTGCAAATCCAACGGTAATGGCTGTTGAGACAAAAATAGCCGAGCTTGAGGGCGGAGTCGGTGCTATGTGTACGTCATCCGGTCAAGCTGCGACTCTATTAGCGATTTTAAATATTTGCAATGCAGGCGATAGTTTTATTAGTGCCGCTCAGATTTACGGCGGCTCAATAAACTTGTTTTCATATACTTTTAAACGAATGGGAATTGAGTGCATTTTTGTTGATACAAATGCAAGCGAGGATGAAATAAAAGCTGCTTTTAAACCGAACACCAAGCTCGTTTTCGGTGAAATGCTTGCAAATCCCGCTCTTACAGTTTTTGACGTTGAAAAGTTTGCAAAAATCGCACACGAAAAAAACGTACCGCTGATAGTTGACAATACATTCCCGACTCCTATTTTATGCAAGCCATTTGACTTTGGTGCGGATGTAACAATCCACTCCACATCCAAATATATGGACGGGCATGCTCTGCAGGTCGGTGGTGTTATCGTTGACAGCGGTAATTTTGATTGGTCGAGCGGTGAGTTCCCTGAACTGACAGAGCCCGACCCCTCATATCACGGTATTGTTTACACAGAGGTTTACGGAAAAGCTGCGTATATTATCAAAGCCAGGATGCAGCTAATGCGTGATTTTGGTGTTTATCCGTCTGCACATTCGGCGTTTTTACTCAACCTAGGACTTGAAACACTGGCTATGCGTATGGAGCAATATTCCAAAAACGCACTAAAGGTTGCAAAATATCTGGAAGCTTCAGACAAGGTAGCAAGCGTAAACTACCCCGGGCTTGAGTCTGATAAATACCATGCCTTGGCGAAGAAGTACCTCAAAGGTTCAAGTGGTGTCGTTACCTTTGCGTTAGAAGGTGGAAAGGATGCTGCCGTAAGGTTTATGGATTCATTAAAACTCGCCTCAAACGCAATCCACGTAGCAGACATCCGCACATGTGTCCTGCACCCTGCAACAACAACACACAGGCAGCTCTCAGACGAGCAAATGATAAAAGCCGGAGTAGACCCCGGCATGATTCGCTTCTCAGTTGGCTTGGAGCATATAGACGATATAATTGCAGATATAGAACAAGCCTTGGCTTAGGTTATATACTCGCTAACCTTGCCATATAAGCTCTGACCAACTACTGCGTCGACTTCAATGCAGTCTTCGAGGTATCTTGTGTCTGTTACCACTGCTTCTCTGTGCAGGGTTTCTACAATTCCGGCTTTGTTATAAGGTAATTTGAGAGTCACTTTTTTCTTTGATGAGGAGAGGCTCTGTTCTATTTTTTTCAATAGAATTTCAATTCCTTGTCCGGTTTTTGCTGATATTTCTACAATGGCGTCTCCGTGTTGGCGGACTTCTGCTGTGGGGACGTCGCATTTGTTATAGGCTTCGAGCCGCGGGGTTTCTGAGGCACCGAGAGTTATAATCATTTGATCGACCACTCTTACCTGTTCTTCCCATTCGTTGCTTGAAGCATCTATTACATGGATAATTAAATCGGCATATTTCAGTTCTTCAAGTGTTGCTTTGAATGCATCTACAAGGTGGTGCGGCAGTTTTCTTATGAAGCCTACAGTGTCGGAAATCAGGACTTCCTGCACTTCGTTCACCGTTAATCTTCTTGTTGTTGTGTCGAGTGTATCAAACAGTCTGTTTTCAGCTTGAATGCCTGCTCCGGTTAATGTGTTTAGCAGTGTTGATTTTCCGGCGTTTGTATAACCTACCAGTGCAACAACAGGTATGTTGTTTTTTTCTCTAAGCCGTCTTTGAGTATCTCTCGTCTTTATAACTTCTTTGAGTTCATCTCTTAGTTTGTCAATCTTTCGGCGGATATGGCGGCGGTCTGATTCGAGCTGGGTTTCACCGGGTCCTCTTGTGCCGATAGGTGCACTTGTTCCTGTTTGGCTGACAAGGTGTTTCCACATTCCCGTAAGTCTCGGCAGCAGATAGTTGTATTGTGCAAGCTCTACCTGCAGGCGTCCTTCTCTTGTTCGTGCACGTCCTGCGAATATATCGAGAATTAAGGATGAACGGTCAATTACTTTTAAATCCAAATCCTCTGTTAGTGCTCTCATTTGTGATGGCGAAAGCTCATTGTCAAAGACCGCCATTGTACACTCGTTTGCTTTTGCAAGCTCTTTAAGCTCCTTGACTTTGCCGTCTCCGATAAAGGTTCTCGGCTCGGGCTTCTTGCGGTTTTGCAATACTCTGCCGATACAGATTCCGCCCGCTGTTTCCAAAAGTGCTTCCAGCTCGTCCATACTTTCCTCAGTCGAGCGGTCATATATTTTCATACTATCAGCAGCAAGTCCTGCAAGCACCGCCCGCTCGGGCTCTGTTGGTTTTTTTATTTTTTCTATCAAAATAATCACCTATCTTTATAGTAATAAAGCCCGTGCAATCAGCACGGGCTTTGATAATTTCGATTATTGCTCCTGACTCAGACCAAACTTTCTGTTGAATTTGTCAACACGTCCGCTGGTGTCTACCAGCTTTTGTTTGCCTGTATAAAAAGGATGGCACTTTGAGCAAATTTCTACTCTGATATCCTTGCTTGTGCTTCCTGTTTCAATAATCTCACCGCATGCACACTTTATTGTTGTCTGCTGATAATTTGGGTGTATTCCTTCTTTCATTGCTGTCACCTCTTTCGATTGGAAGTACGTTTCGTTTAAATCGTACAAAAGGAATAGTAACACAGGCATTCTGTAAATGCAAGTGTTTTTTTGTTTGACAAACCCTTGTCCCCTTGTCATACTTAATATTATTTACAGCAAAGGAATATGGACTTATGAAAATGCGAGTTTTTTCTGCTCCCGGGCGGGTTGAAATCGGGGGAAATCATACAGACCATCAGAACGGGCGTGTGCTTGCTGCCGCGATTGATTTGGAGGCAAGGTGCTCGGCTGTTCCGAACGGTACATCCATGGTTAACATTGAAAATAAACAATATGGTTCTATAAGTGTTGATTTGGATTACCTTGAGGTCATTGATGATGAAAAAAATACTTCTTCCGCACTTGTTCGCGGTGTTGCTGCATGGTTTGCAAAGCATGAGCTTGCTTATGGCGGATTTGATGCGGAAATAACATCAAATATCCCGGCAGGTTCGGGCTTGTCAAGCTCGGCTGCGTTTGAAGTGCTGATAGGAAATGTTTTTAAAGGGCTTTTTGGTGCGGATGTTTCGCCGCTTGAAATAGCGATTGCGGGTAGGTTTGCTGAAAACGTATACTTCGGCAAGCCGTCGGGTCTAATGGATCAAGCCGCTTCCAGCTTCGGCGGTCTGAGTATGATTGACTTTTTCGACCCGAAAAGCACCATTGTCACTCCGATTCATGCCGATTTAGCGGGATATGCTCTATGTGTTGTTGCAACAGGCGGCGACCATGCGGATTTAACCCCTGAGTATGCGGCGATTCCCGAGGAGATGAAGACCGTTGCAAAGCACTTTGGTAAAGACTTATTAAGTGAAATTAATATTGACCGTTTTTATTCAGAAATATCAAAAATGCAGGATTTAAGTAAAAGGGCTGTTCTGCGGGCTCTTCATTTCTTTGAAGACCACGAACGAGTTGCAAAACAAGCCGCCGCTCTCGAGCGTGGTGATATACAGACGTTTCTCGATTTGGTAAACGAATCGGGGCGGTCTTCACTTGCATATTTGCAAAATGTTTTCAGTTCTTCAGACCCACACAATCAGGAACTGACTCTTGCTCTGGCATTATCGGAAAGAATCTTAACCGGAAAGGGTGCGTGGCGTGTTCATGGCGGAGGATTTGCGGGAACGATACTTGCATTTGTGCCGGATGATTTAAAGGATACTTATAACAAGCAGCTGAGTGCCGTTTTTGGCGATGATTGCTGCTTGTTCCTGAATGTCCGTAAGGATGGCGGAATGGAAATCGTTTAGTCTGAGCGGCTTGAGTAAAATTTATAACAAATCAACACGATTTAATTTTGTATTAAGGTTATTTTAAATGAGAGAATATATTATCAACAGTAATGATGCAGGTCAGCGGCTGGACAGATTTACAACAAAGGCTGTACCCTTGCTGCCATCTTCGCTTGCACAAAAATACATAAGAATAAAGCGGATAAAAGTCAACGGCAAGGGTGCAAAGCGTGATTATAAACTGGTTGCGGATGATGTTGTGCAAATGTATATCAATGATGAGTTTTTTGATGTGCCTGACGAGGAAAACGCATACCTGAAGGTCTCTGACCCATCTCTTGAAATAGTTTATGAAGATGAAAATATAATGCTCGTAAATAAGCCTGCGGGAATGCTATGTCATGGCGACAGCGGATTTGATTACGGAAAAGCAGTCGGTCAACGCGGTATACCTTTAATATCCAGAATACAGGCTTATCTGCATAAAAACGGTCAGTGGCGTCCTCGAGAGGAAAACTCATTTACCCCTGCTCTTTGCAACAGAATAGACCGCAATACGTCGGGTATTGTTATAGCTGCGAAAAATGCCGAGACACTTCGTATAATTAATGAGAAACTAAAGCAGCAGGAAATTGACCGCTACTATCTTGCGGCAGTCCATGGTAAACCAAAACCGGAGTCAGCCCGGCTTGAAGGGTATATTTTCAAGGATGCTATTAAAAACAGAGTCTTTGTGACTAAGAATAATCAGCCGGGTGCAAAATCTGCGATTATGGAATATAAAACGGTGTCTACAGTCGGGCAATTATCGTTGTTGGAATGCAGATTGTTAACGGGGCGTACGCACCAGATAAGAGCACAGCTTGCAAGTGCCGGATATCCGATTCTGGGAGATGGCAAGTACGGCAACGGACAACTGGATAAGCCATATGGTGAAACAAGGCAAGCTCTTTGTTCATACAAGCTTGCATTCGGTTTCAAAGGTGAGGCAGGGTTGCTGGAGTATTTAAGAGGGCAGGAATTTGCTTTACATGAAATTCCTTTTACAAAAAAGTATTTTAAACAGGAGAGTTGATAGTGGTCGGTATCCTTGTCTCATGAATAAACATTCATGTTGACATTCACCGGCAACTGAAATGAAACCTTTAGCCGCTTTTGTAATTTAGAGGAAAGCAGGAACTTGGAGGAAAAAGAAATGGAAGAGAAAACAGAGAGAAACATCACTAGTGAAGAAAACGTCAAAATCGTGCGGGAGTTCTACGACAAAGCCGTTGAAACTGAATGGGAGCGGATTGTAGACAAACCGGAGTTTATTTTGACATGCCGCAAGCTTGATAAATACATCAAGCCGGGCGATAAGGTGCTTGACATTGGCGGAGGACCGGGGCGTTACTCATTTTATCTTGCAGAAAAAGGTTGTGATGTCACGCTATTTGACTTATCGCCGGAAAACGTAAATCATGTAAACAATCACTCTTCAAAGAGTGGCTTAAAAGTCCATGCAATCTGCGGAGATGCCAGACATGCCGACGATATTATTCATGAAAGAATGGGAGAAAAACTATTTGACCATATACTGCTGATGGGTCCGCTCTATCACCTTCTTGAAGAAATGGACAGAGTCAGAGCTATTACTGCAGCTTTAAATCTGCTAAAACCGGGCGGTATATTATTTGCTGCTTTTATCAGCATGAGCGGCGGACTTGTATTCGGTCTGCGGGAAGTTCCGGAGGCATTTGCAGACCCTGACGAAGAAAGATTCCTTGTTCCGCTAGTAAAAGACGAAAGTTACGGAGGCAGAGCATTTACACAGGCATTCTTTATTAATCAAAATGAAGTATTACCGTTCATGTCACAATTTAACTTAGAAAAGTTGCACTTTTTCGGTCAGGAAAGTGTGCTTGCTCCAAATGTACATAAATTCATGGAGCAAACACCGGAAGTAAAAGCAGCAATGCTTGATATAGCAGAAAAACTCAGCGAAAACGGAGACTACCTAAGCTGGTCAGAGCATCTAATGTATGTCGGGCGTAAAAGGACAGTGTAATTGTGAATCAATTCGTTCACTTTTTTGCTAATATTTATCATTTATGATATAATGCAATTCAATGTTAGGGGGATGACAGCGGTTTTGGTAACGTTTGTTGTCCCTTGTTTTTATTTGGAAAGGAGATTGTTTATGCAAAACGGAAGAAATGATATAGATGTGATTATTGATGAGGAGTTTCAACGGTTATTGCCGCCGCTTGAAGCTAAAGTATTTGCTGACCTCGAAGAAAGCTTGCTTCAACATGGAGTTCGTGATGCCTTGGTTCTTTGGAACAGTATTCTTATAGACGGATATAACAGGTATGCACTCAGCCAAAAGCATGGTCTGCCGTTCAGTACTGTCAGTATGGAGTTTTCATCAAGGGATGAAGTCATTGTTTGGATTATTGAAAATCAAGTATCAAGGCGTAATTTGAATCCGATACAATTAAGGCGATTTCGGGGTATACATTATAATACTATGAAGCGGATTATAAAAAATGAAACCGGGAAAAACCAACATAATGAGGTTTGGGCCCAAAATGGGCTCAAACCTCAAAGTGAGCAATTACCTGGTCGAACTGCTGATATTCTAGCAAATCATTATAACGTATCACGCAACACAATAAAACGTGATGCACAGGTCGCCAACGCCCTGGATGCAATCGGCAAATTATCCCCCGACATAAAAGCAGACATCCTCTCCGGTAAAACCCGTATTAGCAACAAACAGCTTCAGGAGCTATCCGGTGCAGAACCGGAAGCCATAAAATCTGTTATTACACAAATTGAGGACGGCACATTTGAAAGCAGAAAAACCGGTGACGGCTCCATTCAAGACACATCACACATGCAACCCTGGGAAATACAATTCACAAAAATGACCGAAGAATTTCGCCAAATGATAAAAACCCAATCAAGACCAAACGACACTTCAACAGTAAAAACCGCCCTCCGACAATACATCAAAATGCTCGAGGACCTATACAGCGGGATATGAGGACATTTCTTCTTTAAGTATCTTAATATATAATTTACTTATTACAGGAGTGATGTTAATAAAGGATGTGTAGTTAATGATTAGTTATATAAAGTCGATTCCCGGTTCAGTCCTAATTATTATTGGGATTATTGGTGTGATTGCCCTTGTTTTTACAGTTTTGGGTATAGTTTTCTCTGTAAAGAAAATGGATAGGCAGAGTGGTGTTACTAACTGGGTGTTTAACATCTACACATTCATTGTTTCAACGACAATTGCTGTTATATCACTATTTATTAGCATTGTTAATTTATCTGATGATACTATAGTGGTTGGTAGCAAATATCGCTTTGCAGGTATGGATTGGCGGGTTTTGGAAGTAGAAGCGGATAAAATGCTGATAATTTCAGAATATGTGCTTTTAGATGACAATTTTATTTTTGGTCCAAAAACTCTTTACCCTTACTGGTTGGAATCAAGTGCTCGTGAATATTTAAATGATACGTTTTACAATGCTATATTTAGAGAAGATGAGCAAGTGCGTATATTAGAAACAACGATACCACCTGATTCAATATCCAACGCCACTCTCGATAAAATCTTCCTTATGAGCACCGAAGATGCACTGCGCTACTTCCCTAACGATAAGAGCAGAATTGCTTTTTATAAGGGAGATTCAGTAGCAGTACCATGGCTTTTACGTTCAGTTGTTGAAAAACCTATTTTAAATGGTTTACCGTGTCCAGATATACACTTTGCACAGGTTCATGTAAATGGAGAAGTTGATGATTTCCATGGTGAAACTGTCAATACAATAATAAATGCCGGTTTCAGACCGGCAATGTGGATTATGATTGATTCTTCGTAATAATTTGTGTTAAAATTATATAATAATAAAACTACTCGTATTGAGTAGTTTTATTATTACAAATGAACTTGGTGGGGCAGTAACTTCCACATCTCCTAACCTTATAGTACTATAAGGGGCGGCTGCAACCCTTTCAGCTCTCAAATTCATTGTATATATATTATAATATAAAGTTACTTATTCGTCAAGGGTTTGACCATAAAGTTTTTCTACACTTCAATAATCGTTTGAGGGCTTTAAAGTGTGAATTTGTCTACATTTGTATGATGTTCAAGTGGTGGTTTATTGGTGTGTTGCAATGTATAAGGTGTGGTTTTTCGCTTCTGGAGTTATGTCTACTCTTTTTATTATTTACGGAAATTTTAAGAAGAATTACAAATATTTACAATTTTTTGGGTTTTTTGTTGCAAAAGGGGTTGTTTTCTGTTATAATTACAGGGATTTTGGGTAAATGCGTTCATGTGAACGTCAATAAATTCAGACTTAGGTTTGGATATATGGGGGTAACGTTATGAAGATTAATATTATAAAGGAAAGCTTGGATAGAGGTTTTAAGCGTAATAAGAAAAGGTCTGCGGTATTCAGTGCATTTGTGTTATTGCTGTGTGCTGCTTTTCTTTTTGTCGGGTTGCCAATGCTTGTGACCACGACGAGTGCTGCTGACGGTTGCACACATGAGTGCGACAGCTCGTGTGGCTTTACGGTTGCTGTGCCCTGCGACCATTCGCACAATGCGGCTTGCGGTTATGCGGCGGCTTCCCCTTGTACATATGTACATATTCACAATGATGATTGCGGCTTCGACGGCGAAGTTGAATCCTCGTGCTTAGAGGGTTCTCATATCCACAACAACAGTTGTGGATATACTGCAGCTGCAGTATGCGAGCATGTTTGTTTTGACGGCACATGTTCATTCGTAGCCGCCTCCCCCTGCGGTCACACATGCAATATCGCATGCGGCGGCGTTGACGCTGATGGCGACGACGATGGTTTAATTGACGATAACGACGAAGATGGCGATACCTCTGAAGATGCAAAAGATAGCAATAGCGTAAACAACGCAACAGGCGAAACCAACAACACATCGCAAACACAAGGCTTCGACCTGCTGGGTTTAGACGATAACGAAAACGATGACGATGAGCTTTGGTATGGTGATGTATTGCCGTTTGGGATAATGGGGATGTTTGAGGGTATTGAAGGGTTCATGGGCTTTACACCATATAGTGACCCACCGTTTGTGTTTCCTGATAGAAGTTATTCATTTGCAATTAACACAAGTATAAATATTGACTTGGAAGCTTTAACATTCGGTGCAGATGGTAATGTTGTTTATGATGATGAAGGTAGTCTTTCCTCACTACTTGGTGTTACATTAGTATTAAATGGTAGCACTATTGAAGGAACAGCACCAGCTACAGCTTCCTCAGTGGAAACATTTATAATTAAAGCAACTGATGACAACGGTGACGGAGATTCAGTTACAGCAACTTTTTCAATTGTAATTACAGAAGATCCAAACCAACCACTATTAACAATTGTCCCAATTGGTCCATTAACATTTATTGAAGACAATGATGAAGTGTTGGAAACATCAGGTGGAGACGGTACCGGAGTTGTATCTTTTGCCGTTGTAGGTGGACCGGGTTATATTGCAGATAGCACTAATATTCTTGAGATTAATGGTGCTGGCATAATTTACGTCCAAGCCACAAAAGCCGCTCAAGTCGGTAGTTTTAATGAAGCAATATCCCCAATCCTAGAAATTGAAGTCGCCCCGTTTGATTTAGACGGTGCAAGTGATTTTAAAATTCCAGACTCACTACTACCGTTTGTATATAATGGTCTGCCACAACAAAGTGGTATTACTCAAGTTGAGTTTACTTTCAGTGGGGACACATATCCTCTTATCGTTTCAGACGTTGTATTTAATCTACCAGCAACAACCGGTGCCGGTACAAATGCAGATACTATCTCCGTTAGCATTAATACGACAGACTCGGTTAATTATATTGGTGGAGGATCATTTAATTTCACAATAGCTCCCAAGCTTCTAACACTCGATTTTACATCCTTTGAAATATCTAAAGTATATGATGGAGATGAAGTTGTAAAAGGTGGTTTTGGCACTCCGACAATCAACCTCAGCGATTTTGTGTTGTCCGAAACTGCAGATGTGGATACAAGTGATGTTGAAGCTGAATATGATGACAAAAATGCTGGCGAAGATAAAGATATTACATTCACTAATGATGAGTTTAAATTGCAATCCGGTGGTTCAGCAAATCCTGGTAACTATATAATAGCAATGCCTGACTCGGGCGATGTTAAGGGTGATATTGAGAAAATAACACTCACAATAAACACTGTTACTCATAAGAAGGTTTATGACGGAAACATATTGATAGATTCTAATGACATGGATATTGAACTTAGCTATACTAACAAATACTCAGGTGATGATGAAAATGAAATTAAAGTGGATACATTTGATGCAGCCTATACAAGCCCAGCTGTTCCTACTGTGGAGGTGTCTATAGAAGACATTCAGCTCATTGGTAATGATGCACATAACTATACAGTAGCCAATGTTATAAGAGACTTGACAGGGATTTCCGACACAGGACTTACCCCAGACCTTACAACTGCTGGTATTTTCAGAAGAAATCTTGTTATTACAGGCTGGTCAATTTCAAAGATTTATGATAGTAATACCAATATTGTAGGTGGGTTTGGTGATCTTTCATTCACAAACGGCGGCAACACAGATGCCGGGCTTGTTAGTGGTGAAGAGGCTACTGTAGACATTACAAATGTTGTCGGCACTTATTCAGATGCTAACGTAAGTACATCACCTAACTATGTTACTTTTTCCGGAGATCCATTTAGTGTTGGTGCTCCACTCACAGGCACTCCTGCAACATCTGGCAACTATTTTGTACTACAACCTGGAGCAACTGATATTACAGGTACAATCACTCGTAGAGATTTGCATATCGTGGGCTGGTCAATTTCAAAGATTTATGATAGTAATACCAATGTTGTAGGTGGGTTTGGTGCTCTTTCATTCACAAACGGCGGCAACACAGACGCCGGGCTTGTTAGTGGTGAAGAGGCTACTGTAGACATTACAAATGTTGTCGGCACTTATTCAGATGCTAACGTAAGTACATCACCTAACTATGTTACTTTTTCCGTAAATAC
>Ga0123356_10001374_pt1 | contig 26958 bp, 28 predicted proteins | sample TergutEmb28metaG_2_FD_92546 | JGI IMG/M metagenome (GOLD analysis project Ga0123356, IMG submission 92546) | Embiratermes neotenicus P3 segment gut microbial communities from Petit-Saut dam, French Guiana - Emb289 P3 | ecosystem: Host-associated > Arthropoda: Insects > Digestive system > Gut ...
CAAAACTTGCAAGAGCCGCTAAAAAATACGGCCTAACCACCCAATCCAACAATAGTTCTACCGTTTCTACCGTTCTACCGATTGTGGAGGAGGCAGTGGGGGCAAACACGAAAAACAAAGTCGGCGATTTGGGCTTTGTTTGTGAAAATGCCGTCAATTCTATGAGTCAAAAACCTGAAAATATGTCGGTAGACCCTCCGGAAAACGGTAGATCAGTAGGATCGGTAGACAACACAAAAGATCAAACCCACCAGCAAACCCTGCTCCCACTAAAAAACAAAACAGACAACAAAACAACCTCGCCCACCCAAAAAGATGTGGATACAGGTATATTCTATGAGCTTATTGTGCCTCCGGCTGAGCCTTGTTCATGTGGGGTATTTGCTGTTGAATACGTCATAACAACAAGACTAACAAATCAAACCCGCCGTGTTTGTCAAACATGCTTTACCCTGTTTAGAGAAGAACACAAAAATGAGCGAGTATTTTTGTGGCGGCGCGAAGAGGTGGGGGCGAATTGAGCAAACCCTCAGCAAGCAATGCGGCCTTTGAAACGGGTGTCTATTTCGCACCTTGCGTGAGCAGTTTGTCCTCTGAGGGGGTAGATGAGTTTGTAGGGTTGGTGTATGTTCAGTATGTTGATCATGTGGTGTTTCATCGAGCCGTAGCCGAAGATATGGAACCTCAAATACGTGAAACTGTAGGCTGGTTGGTCTCTGAGACGGAGGTGTGTGTAACGATCTGTTATGATCGTGACACTGCCCCGCCAACTTTGAAGGGTGGGGATGCTAAAGCTTCGGGATTGGTGCTACTTAAATCGGCTATTTTGGTGCTAAAGAAGCTCTGCGAGCAGGCCTACAAGTTTAAAACTGACAGATGCAACTTTAGTACCACCCAAATACGCGCTCATATGAGTGAAAAATTTGGCGTCTCCAACAACAAAAAGAAGAAGAAGGAGACAACAGCAAATGACTGAAAATAAACCGCAGCCGTTAACCCGCAACCACCAACTCACAATAAAAGACCTACAAACACTGCCACTACCTCTAATCATAGAAGACAATCGAGTAACAATAAAAATGGGACTAAAAAATTCCCTGCTAAAACATCCAATAACCTTAGACCTCCAAAAAGTGCTTGCACCCAAAGAACTAGGCCTAATAAAATATGTATTCCAAGCTTTACTCTGCGAACGCCCAATACTGCTACACTACGCTTTTGACAATCAAACTATTCTACGACTGGCCAGATATCTGCTACGAGACTGTTCAGGAAGCACACACGCCTGCTACATATACATACAAAACGTACAACACTACGCCACATGGTTTGGTAGCTCACCTGATCAAATAATCCAAGACTTAAAAACAGACGGAAACATTGTTGACCAAACAAGACTACAGTATCATGTTGACTCTTTAAATGACTATTTAGCCTCTCTGCAAGATCGAGGGTTAGCACCTGGAACTGTTAACAATCATCTTAAGTCCTGTAAAGCCTTCTATCGATGTAATGGTGTAAAAATAGAGTTTGCTGGAAGAATCAGACGACGAATAGTCTACAGAGACCGCGCGCCCACTCCTGAGGAGCTTTCTAAACTCTTAGATGTAGCCGATCTTCGAGGCAAAGTGATCGTTTCAATGCTTGCTTTAGGTGGCTTTCGTGAAGGAACCCTTACAAAACTGCAGTATCGCCATGTCAGAGACGACATAGAAAACAAGATAACACCTATACATGTACATGTGGAAGCAGACATTACCAAAGGCAAGTACGGTGACTATGATACATTTCTAGGTGCAGAAGCAGAACAATATCTTCGACTGTATTTGAACCAAAGACAAACTGGAACAAGACGCATACCGCCTGAAACTTTAACTGATGACTCCCCCTTAATCCGCGATGAAACTAGCAAAGCTCCAAGACAGATAGGACCCAAACAAGTTGGTAATCTTGTTCGTCAACTCTATGTGGATGCAGGTTTAACTAAACACCGAGAGGGTCACTACGATTTAAGAACACACAGTATTCGTAAGTACTTTAAGACACAAATGATTGCTCTGGGTTGTCAAGGTGATTATGTTGACTATTTTATGGGGCATGTGCTTGATACGTATCATAGTATTCAGAGTCTTGGTTTGGAAACAATACGAGGCGTCTATGGCAAAGCAGGTTTGAGTATTAGGCAGAAAACAAAGATGAGTGAGTTGGATCAGTTAAAACAGTTGGTTAAATTGTTGGGTTTGGATCCTAAACAAGTGTTTTCACAGAGTGTGTTGGCAGATGGCGCAATAACTCAGAGAAACATGGAGGATCAGCAGTTAAGTATGTTGCGTAAACGGTTAAGAGAGATGATTTTAGCTGAAAAAGTGGCCTAAAAGTAAGTCAGGGCTGGCACAAACCCCTCGGTCCACCAACATCATCGTCATAGTATGCACAATTTATGTTTAGAAATCAAAAATTCTTTTAATAGGGACACACTAAGTAAAGCAGATAAAAATGCCTAAAGTAATGTATAACCCAGAAAAGGTTCAGAAACAGAAAAAATTAATCGGCACGATTGCAATTACACTCATACTGATCGTCGCATTTTTAGCCATCATACTTAGAATCAATTTGATTGTGTGGATTTTACTGGCCCTTGCCATTTTTGGAGTAGCAAATTTACTACTACGAAGAGTAGGAAAAGTACCGGTATAACAAACAACACAGAAAAAGACAAGTTAAACACAAACTTGACTACTATTTGTTGAACTGATAAGACAGGCGAATGATTCAAGTTTTTGGTGTTTGATTGTTCAGCTACCTTAAATAAGAGCGTTCTGCTTGTTGGCAAAATAGATAAGCAATATTTGAGGGGAACCTAATTGGACGAAGTCCTAGAAATGTTAGACAAAACAACTAAAAGATTACAGAATTTACTTGAAGAAACTAAAGCAACAGCAAACAAAAAAACAACAACCTACGCACAAATGTTACAGTCACCAACAACTACACAAGAACAAAAAATCAAAATATTCATATCCAGAAACCTAGAACTTGACCGAATCGACCGCTTATCCTCTCAGTTAAGCCTACTTTACGCACTTCAAATTTTCGCATTCAAAGTAAAAGTACTAGAAATATCCATCAACAACATTAACGAACAAATAACAAAATCAGACTCCATGCAAAAAGACGGCGAACTAGAAGATGTAAAAAAGAACATTGACGCACTAAAAATCCTAGTGGAAGCCCAATACGAAGCTATGAAACAAATACATGAAGACCAAAACAAAACATTAAACTACATCCATTAACACCAACAACACGTTTAAACAACAAACACCACACCCATTTTCACACACAAACAACCAAAAACACTTTCCTTTCAAATAACAAAAAACCAGAGACAAACAAACACAACGCTCAAACTTTCACAACACATTATTTTAAATTTAACAACATGTAACACACACTGATTTCATTTAGCACCACTTTTAGAAGGAACGTTAGAAAACCTGTACAGAGAAACAATAACGTTTAAACCATTAACCCTTTACATGAAACAAGAAAGAAAGGGAGACAAATGCCGATTAAATATTTTGAAGCCCCGGAAATCAAAAATCAAGTGGATCAGTTGGCAATGGAATGCGAATTTTATCATGTTGTGCCTCAACGAGTGTTCTGCGTTCGAAGCAAAGGTTCCAAAGCCAAACGCACTATTGCACGCATTCATGGATTAGGAAAGATTTGGCAAGGTGTTCTAAAACAGCCTCCAACATATACTATTGAGGTTATCTCAGAGATTTTTGACAAGATGTCTTTTGAAGACAAAGAACGCGTACTAATTCATGAGTTAATGCATATTCCAGGGGGTTTTAGTGGAGGTTTTCGACCACATAAAGGCTATGTAGAACGCAAAAATGTAGATACAGTGTATAAAAAATTGTTACAAAATAGGGCTGCAAAAAAACAAACAAAAGAATAGTCTTGTAAACTTTTTTCCAGTATTTGCCATATTGCACAATTAAAGGTATAAAACGTTGATGTATCAGCGAAAAATAAAAAGCCAAGAAACAAGCAAATAAGTTAAGGTTTACTTAAAATGTCTGCCTGCCAAAAATTGAGGTATAAATTATGAGGTACGTTATGAAAAGTCTAAAGCACAACGGAATTTACGTTCCTCCTTACGACCTTAAAGGGTTTAACATTAAAATCCAAGGTCAAACAATCACACTTACAGATAGGTCTGAACCTATGGCGGTAGCGTGGGTACGCAGAGTCTTATCAACTACAATAGCACCACCAGATCAGGTGTATACTAAAAATTTTATGAAAGAATTTTTAGAACAATTAAAAAATGAAAATCCCAACATAGACGATTTAGATAATTTTATAGTTAAATATTTGGAAAGTATTGATGATCCGCAGTCAAGTAAGGGCAGTATTGGAATTGATTTTAGCGAAATTAAAAAGTTTGTTCTTGACGAGAAAGCCAAAAGAGAAGCTGTAACTAAAGAAGAAAAGAAAGTTCAATCCGAAGAGCGGAAAGTAAAACGGGTAGAGCTGAGGGAAAAGTTTGGTTACGCTGAAGTTGATGGTCGGCAATTGGAGGTGGCTAACTGGATTTCGGAGCCATCGTGTCTTTTTGCAGGTAGAGGAGATCATCCGCAGCGAGGCAGATGGAAAGAGGGCCCAAGGCAAGAAGATATTACATTAAATCTTTCACCGGACGCAGCTAAATTGGAAGGTTGGAGGGTTGTTTGGGAACCAGACAAGATGTATGTAGCAAGATGGGTGGATAAACTCACAGGTAAAGGTAAGTATGTTTGGTTTAGTGATACGGCGTTTTTGAAGCAGAACCGAGAGAAAGAAAAGTTTCAGAAAGCAGAAAATCTTGGAAAACAGATAGGCCAAGTAGAAAAACACATAAACAAAAATCTTCAAGCAAAAGAGTTAGAACGTCGAAAAGTGGCAACTGTTGCTTGGCTGATTTTTGCAGTTAACATGAGGGTTGGCGATGAAAAAGATCCAGATGAGGCAGACACTGTAGGTGCTATTACACTTCGAGATGAACATATAAGCATTGAAGGCAACAGCGTTACTTTTGATTTCTTAGGCAAAGACAGTGTAAGGTGGATAAAAACCATACCACAGGTGCCATCACAAGTGGTAGAGAATTTAAAAGAATTCAAGAAGGATAAAACAAAACAGTACCTCTTTGAAGGCATTGACAGCAAAAAAGTATCCAGATTTTTATCAGAAAAAGTACCCAAACTTACAGCCAAAGTTTTCCGTACTTGGAAGTGTACTAAAACATTAAAAGAAGAACTAGATAAAAGCGGTGTAACAAAAACAGATCCAGACTACAAAAAAAATTACGCAGCCAAAATGGCTAATCTTAAAGTCGCAGAAGTTGCAAATCATAAACGCAAAATTTCACCCACCTTTGATGAACGCTTAGAGAAAAAAGAAGAAAATCTCAAAACCATGCAAACACAACTTAAAGCAAAGAAAAAAGAAGGCAAAAAAACCGAGTCTCTTGAAACACGCATTGAAAAAGCAAAGTTAGATCTTGAATTAACAAAGCTTACCCGTGAATACAACTTGGGCACCTCATTAAAATCCTATATTGACCCTCAAGCATATGTAAAATGGGCAAAAAAAGTAAAGTTTGACATAATCAAATTTTACCCAACAACACTGCGTAACAAATTCAACTGGGCACTTCAACAAGACAAAACCAAAAAAACAGGTTCGGATGATGAAGTGACAGAGTGCACGTCAACATGAGCATAAAGGAAACAGTTGACGGCACACTAATTACCATTTTTGTTAAACCCAACAGTCCTAAATTTGCTATAGAATTCAAGAATGGCGAAATCATTGTTTATGCTAGGGAAGAACCAGAAAAGGGAAAAGTAAACAAGGAAATTCTCAAGGAATTAACAAGACTTTTCCACACCAAAGTTGAACTAGTTGCCGGGGCTACTTCTAGACAGAAACAGTTAACCATTGGAGCAAAAAAAGCAGAAATAGAACAACAACTCTTAAAGAAAAAATAAAACAGAGCAGCAGACATTACTAGCATAATTATTGACGTTGTTGTTATTGCATTTTGAAACGCAACAGTGCTGCTAGACCACCAAAAGCGCTTTTCAGCATTTGGCCTTCTTCGGCTTCGGTTGAAATTACTTCAACATCAGTATTTGAATATTCAGCAAGCTGGGCTAAATCGTCAATTAAATCAATTTTTTCAACTACCGTCAAAGATGGCGCAGTACACTTAGGGCAGGGTTTACCAGTGAGTGTTTGCTCAAAAGTTTGCAGATTTACAGTTTTAACAGATGCTTGTTCTTGAGAGTTACAGGCACTGCATTTTATGGTCACCCGTTGCATATCAAGGGCCTCAGAAATTAAAAGTATCCTAACTTGACCTGACTGCAAGGCCCGACGCACTTCAACTTCACCATAAGTGATCAAACCAGTATCATGCCCCACTTCATAGAGAAACTTTTGCATAATCTGCTTTTCTTCTATATAACGAACCTTTTTCATAATCTCAGGAGCTTTCTCTACAACCTCTTTAACACCCTGCTCTTCAACATAAGCAGTATCAACAACATCTAACAACTTGTTTTTAAGCTGATAATTAAGATAGTCACCTTTCTGAAAATCATACTTTGTTGGACCAGGCCCACCCAAAATTACGCCCTTAAGATTATCGATAGGCAAAAGAATCTCATTAGCATGCCCGCCAACACGAGTAAAATACTCATTTAACTGCATTTCACGCAAACGCTCATAACGCCTAGCAGACTGCCCACCAGCACGAGTTTTACCAGCAACCCCAGAGGTCATCTCACGAACAATATGCAAATGCTTACCAGTTAAAGTAGCTACGGTAGCATTTGAAGCATCAATTAACAAAATACCATAAGCCTCTTTTTCACGCAACATTTCTTGCAAATGCTCAGTGTGAAAACGCGAATCACAACGGTAAAGAAAAATACGAATCGGCTCAGGAGGAATTATAACCCAAGACTCCATACGCTCAGTCCCAGGACCACTATCTTCCTGCGGGAGAGCCCCACAAAAGATAACTAAACCCTTTTCACCCGGATCTTTGAACAGCTTAAGTTTTTGCTGTGCTTTAACAATAGCATCTAACACGTTTTTACGTGTAACATTTGATTTAATATTAGTAGCTGTGCCATATTCTTCTCGCAACAAGTTGAGGGCATCACTTATTTGTTTACCTGGAGGCACATAAATCGTAATCAACTCTGTGTGACTACCCTCTTTAGTAGCCAAAGTGTTAATTGCTTTCCTTGTACGATATAGCTCTAAGCTGTCTTTTTTTGCAACACTCACAATAATTCACGTAAGTTAAGATTAAACCTTTAAAGTAAAGAAACAAGAGCAAATAAAAGTTACTACACAACATACAGTTACTGTCTAATCAACATTAAAGTAAAGATTAGTTTAGGGTTCTAAAAAAATAATAACAACAGGGTTAGAAAGGAGAAGTGAAAAACAAACTCTTGCCCTGTTTGTATAGTACTGTGACGCCTTTCAACTGTATGCGCATAACTGTTAGAATTGCAGAATAATTGTTGGAGACAAAGGGAGAAAGTTAGGCTTTTGGTTTTTCAGCAGGGGCTGTTTCTGTTTCAGGGGCAGGAGCACCGATAGCGTCTCTTAGGAAGGATTTAAATGGTCCTAATTTGCCACCATAGTTACCAGCAGAAATTTTGACAACCCCAGGGCAGTTAATTGAAGCTACGACACCTACTTGCATTGCTTTGTTAACTGCTTCTAACGTTAAACCGTTGAGGACAATTTCAAAGACACTGTTTGCGTCTTCTGGAACAACGGTGCCAGGAACAATTGTACGCAATGTTGGGCAATAGTCTTGGTTTGTTGAAGCTTTTAATTTGTATTTCATAGAGCCAGCCTTGCTTCCAGAGCGACATACACCGCCAGGGAAAGGCATGATAACGTCGGGAACTTGCTTACGTATTGCATCAACTGCGGCTTCGGAGGCAACTAAAGCTTCAGGTTGAGTTTTCGCGAAAATCATAAAATTACCTCCTGCAACAGCTTCCATAGCACCAAAACCGTCTTCTACTATAAAGTTTCCTTCCATCACTGGAATTTTCCAGCATTTACGTCCACCAATTAGGGTTTTCTTTTGAAAACCATCACCGAAATAGCGCAGACTGCTGCCAATGTTAAGAGTTCGTTTGCCAAGTAACCCGTTAAAGGCAGCAGTTGAGGGGCAAGTCATGACACATTGACCAATACGAGCTAAAAGTTGACCTTTTAACTCGAAACGGTCACGGTTATAAATGTGAATAAGTACACCAGGACGTTTATCAGGTGTTTGATCTGCTGGAACGGCACATTCAATAGATGCCTCTGCTGAGGCAGCAATTACACTTGTGGCAAAGCCTGTAGTTATGTTTCCAGCAATTTGGGCCCATTTTTCATTTTGGGCGGTAATTAAAACTCTTCCTACCCAGAGGGAGAACATTTCAGCAAAGGTATCACTTACTTGGACTATTTGATTTGCTGCGGATTTTACAAAAAAAACCTTTTCTTTATCATCATAACTGATAATTTCAAGCTTATTAGTGTTTGGTGACATGGAAGAGACCTTAAAATCAGTTTGTGTTTGTATAATTTAAGAGTTTTTATAAAGATGGACGTGTTTATTTGAGTTAGACACAAGTTAATGTTAACTTGCAGATTATTTGCTAGTTGTTTAGCATTGAGCATTAGACGGTTAATAAATGGATTTGGTTTACAATTGGAGAGAAACGCAGTATACAAGGAGAGATTGTTATTGTTGAGGTTGGTATTTGCCTTTTATGGGTAATTGGTTTCCGCAAAAGTTGCAGTGCATATCGTTTGTTAAATTCCAGTTGGTGATTGTAAAGTTGTCACGGTGTATTACGAGTTCTCTGCATGCCGGGCAGTAGGTGTTTTCTGCTACATGCCCAGGCATGTTTCCAAGGTAAACAAATTGTAGCCCTTCGCCTTTGGATACAAGGTAAGCGTGCTCCATGGTTTCTACAGATGTAATGGGAGTTGTGGACATTTTGTAGTCAGGGTGGAACCGTAGTAGGTGAAAGGGTGTATTGGGTCCTAAGTAGGCATTAATCCATTTTGCCAAGTTTTCTATTTGAGACATGGAGTCACCTATTTTTGGGATGACAAGGTTTGTGATTTCGATGTGTATGTTTGCAAGTTTGAATTCTTTTAAGGCTTCAAAAATTGGTTTCACATCAGGTACAGCGGAAATGTTTTTGTAAAAACTAGAGTCGCCGGCTGCTTTGAAATCCACTGTTACGGCGTCAAGGTAGGGCGCGATTGTTTTTATGGCTTTAGGGGTTAGGTATCCGTTAGTTACAAAGGTGTTGAAAAGGCCTGCTTCATGGGCAAGTTTAGCGGTGTCATAGGCGTATTCCATGAAAATTGTAGGTTCAGTGTAAGTGTAACTGATTCCCTGACAATTAGCCTCTTTTGCCAGTCGGACAATTTCTTTAGGTGAGAGAGGTTTTTCTACAACATTTCTATCTTGACTTATCATCCAGTTGTCACAGAATTGACAACGAAAATTACATCCGGCAGCAGCAATTGATGCAACTAACGCTCCAGGATTAAAATGTGATAAAGGTTTTTTACCAATAGGATCAACTCCAAAAGAAACGGCTTTACCATAATTTAAGGCATATAATGTGCCATCTTGATTTTTACGAACCATACAAAAGCCAGTGGAACCATCTTTAATTGAGCAGTGTCTGGCACATAGGCAACATTTTACAGTCTTTCCAGTCTCTTGGATATAAAGCATCGCTGCTGTAGGTGTTAACAAAACAAACCACCCTTAAAAAAGAAAACATTTTCTTAAAACTCTTTAGGCGAACTTGTCAAAACAAGCATATACTAAAAACAAGAACACCGCATAATCGGTATACAAAAGCATCAACAAAACAAAGAAAATAAGAAGAGGGTTATTCTCTGCTTGAGAGCACCAAGATGTAGTCGGCGGTATCTGCACACATGTCTGCTGCTTGCTCAATAAATTCAATCAAGTTATCAAAAATAACCATAGCACCACAATTCATAGTTGTGCCATACTTTACAAACAAACTCTTAGTTCGCAAATATTCAGCATCAATGTCATTTTCAAGATCACCCACTTGTTTAGCATCTTTTGCAGACTCGGAAGGATTTGAAGAAACTTTTTCTATACTACTTCGAAGCATCTGGGCAGTATCAACAAGTTTACTTGTCATATAAACAATTTTCTGACAAAGTTCAGAGGGAATTTCTGCTTCCATAAGTATCTCAAGACATCTTGCAGCATCTTTAGAGTAATCAGCCAAAGTGTCAAGTCGTTTCACGACGTGTAGGAGGTCTTCACGGTAATCTGAAATCAAAGCTGCACCTTTAGATAACTCAAAAAAAGTGTCCGTTCGCAATTTATCCACTTCTTCCTCAGCTAAATACAAGTTTGCAACATATTTTTTTGCATCATTCAAATTCTTTTCCGAGAAACTCTTTGTAGCTTTATGCAGCCAAGTTACTGTATCAAAGGCTTTAATGATTTGCTCATGCGCAAGCTCTAAACCCTTTGTTCTTCTTCGAGACTCAAACCAATCATAACTTCTTTTTTCCACAACAGACACACTCCTAAACAATATAAAACAACAATAAGGTACGTTAAAATATAAACCATATCTTAACAATTACATACATAGCAAGTCAAAAACACAGTGACCAGAACATTCTTGCTTGCTACTTGAAAAAGTTAATTCACACAGTTTTCCATGCTTGACCTTTGCTACACATAAAAAACACCAACATACACTTGCTACAACATACCACTACAGTTCAAGGGTCATTTTAGCTAAGGCCACTTTAGTTGCTAAATCCTTCATCAACGTGTTACCAGCAACTACTTTAACACCTAACGCCTCAATTCTACTCTTCTCAACCACAGCATCCACAGAGTCAATTATAATACCATCTAGAAAATCAGCATACAATTTTGCAACACCAAAAGCAGAAACCTCAACACCTAAACCACTTAACAATTTATCAGCCGGACCCTTAACAGGTGCACCCGCAACAATTGGACTAACAGCAACCTTTTTAGCACAAGTCTTTCGCAGAGCCTCCCTTACACCTTTAAGAGATAAAATAGTACCAATACTTACAATAGGATTACTGGGACAAATAATCACACGCTCAGAAGACAGTATGGCATTAATCACACCCTTAGCAGGTCTAGCCATATCTACATTAACATACTTAACACCAAGTACAGGGTCTTTAGCCGCCCGTTTAACCATATACTCCTCAAAATGAACAAAACCCTCAGATATCTGCACATAAGTAGCAACCTTGTCATCGGTCATAGGTAAAATTTTGAGTCTAAGACCCAAATCATGACTCACTTTAGCAGTTACCTGAGACAAAGTAGCACCATTTTTCAACATATTTGTACGCAAAATACTTGTAGCAAAGTCTTGATCCCCAAGATTAAACCAGTCTGCTTCGCCAAACAATTTAAGCATATTTAAACAGTTAAACGTATCACCCCTAATACCCCAACCCTTTTCATCGTTGACAATACCAGCAAGCGTATAAGTTACAATATCAATATCAGGAGAAATATGCAACCCAAAAAGGTCAAGGTCATCACCAGTATTTACAACAACGGTTAAATCCTCCTGTTTAACCAACTGAACTAAACCCGTTAAAAATCTAGCTGCACCCACCCCACCTGCCAAAACAGTAATCATCACATTCACCCCTACAGTTCAAGGATTATGAAACTTTTCTGAAACCCAATACTCAGACTTACCCTTTTCAGTTATAATGTGCTCTTTTTTGAAAATGGGCGCCTCACTCTTATAACGCTCAACCGCCTCACGCAATACAGGAAACACTTGTTCACGATGAGCCCCAGCAACTGCAACATAGACTAAATCATCACCAACATTGAATTCACCCGTAAAATGATGAATTTGCACATCAACAATACCAGGGTTATGAGTTAAATCATCACAAATCTTACTTAAAACCTCATCAGCCTTCTCTTCATATGCCTCCAAAGTAAGCTTTTCAACTTTTGCCTTACCATCAAATGTTTCACCCCGCACAACACCAATAAATAAACCAATAGCACCCGTTTTACTGAAATCTGCACCATGTTTAATATTTTTGAGAACATCATTAACATTTATTGAATTCTTTTCATGAACACCAGCGCATTTGACCATAAATGACAACTCTAAAACCGTATAAACTAACGTAGTGACTTTTAAGACTATTTTTATAAAAACAGAAAATAATTAAAAGAAATAAGAAGAGTTTATTCTTCTTCTGACGCTGATGATGTTTCTTCTTCGTCTGCGACTTGCTCAGCTTCAATGTCAGCTGACGCGGTTTCAATATCAATAGCTTCAACTAGTTCTTCTTCAGCATCTGACTCAATTTCTTCAACTGCAGCTATGCCATCGGCTAATACAAGCTCGGGAGCGTTTGCGGGGGCATTGATAAGTTTTGATTTACGTATACCAACATGACGCAGAGGTGCAACTTGCTTTGACTCATTATAAATGTCAGAACCAATTTTACCTAGAACCATTTCTTGGACGAATTGATCCATAGTAAGTGCGACTGCTTTTGCTTTAATGATTCTTATCATGATATTGCGTATGATTTTTTCTTGTGAAGTTTTTATGCGGGAAAGTGTCAGAGCTGAAACAGCGATTCTTAGTTTAAAACCATCCTTGGTTGTTAGATTAAATAAACCGTCTACTTTGGTTGTTCTTCTTCTAACTAAACTACGTAGGTAATCACGTGAATATTCATGACCTTTGAACAGGGTTTTGGCTGTTTTGCCATCCATTACACTTATTTGGAAAAACATTTTCAAATAGTGGTGAGAGAAGTCACCTGTAATGTCATACAGTGTAGCTTCAACAACTCTACCGATTAGTTGATCAGCTGTTTCTGCTGGTACAGCACCTAAATCAATGTTACCAAAGAATGATGGTGCTACTACATTGTACCATGATTTGCTTCGCCATTTATCGCGCATATGTTTTGCTTTTGAAGACTTTGAAGACAAAGTAATCCTCCGAACGGTCTCAACATTCTCAAAGCAATATAAAAGGGTTTATTGATTTTTATCTATTTTTTCAAAATCACCCATGTATTTTCTGAGCACTTTAGGCACATTTATTGAACCATCTTCATTTTGATTATTCTCCAAAAGAGCAACCATGATTCTTCCAGTAGCAATCGCCGTAGAATTAAGCGTATGCAAGAAACCCTTAGTCGGCGCACCCTCCTTTTCACGATAACGAACCCCTAAACGCCGTGCCTGATAATCCGTACAGTTACTACAACTAACAACCTCACGATAACCATTCTGCGCAGGCATCCACACCTCTATATCATACTTTTTAGCAGCAACAGTACCAATATCCCCTGTACAAACATTAACAACACGATAAGGCAACTCTAGCTTCTGCAGTAGATCCTCAGCGTTTGCTAACAATTCCTCATGCAACACTGCAGAATCCTCAGGTTTACAAAAAATAAATTGCTCAATCTTGTTAAACTGATGAGTACGGAAAATACCCCTAGTGTCTTTACCATGAGCACCAGCTTCCTTACGAAAACAAGTACTTAAACCTGCAAGCCTAAGCGGCAAATCCTGCTCCAATATAACCTCATTCATATACATAGCAGCCATAGGATGCTCACTTGTAGCTATCATATAGAGATCCTCACCCTCAATCTTATAGAGAACATCAGCAAAATCCGCAAGCGCAGTTACACCCTCATAAGCCGTTTTATTCATCATAAAAGGCGGCTCAATAGCAACATAACCCTTCATACTCAACTCATGCAACGCAAAACTCATCAAAGCCAAATCCAACAATGCCAACTGGTTTTTCAAAAAGAAAAACCGTGCACCACTGACTTTACTGGCACGCTCCATGTCAACTATACCAAGCGCATTAGCTAAGTCTATGTGATTTTTTATTTGAAAGTTAAACAAGGGAATTGTTCCCCAAGTCCTCACTTGCACATTGTCAAGATCATCTTTACCTAAAGGCACAGTGGAGTCAAGCATGTTTGGCAAGCATAAGAGCAAATTACGTTCTTTCTCTTCTTCCGCAGCAACCTGTTTTTCAATAAAAGTTATTTGAACATCAATTTCCCGGGCTTTTTCAACTTGAACTTGGGCATCTTGACCAGCTTTTTTAAGTTTAGCAATCTCGACAGTGACTGTTTTACGGATATGACGTAAATCATTAAGACCTGTAAGATTTAGCCGCCACTGCTTGTCAAGAGCAATAAGCTCATCAAGCATCAACAAATTTTCAGGGTTGCCCCGCTTTTCCAAATTTGCCCTAACAACGTCTGGACTTTCACGGATAAGCTTGATATCTAACATAAATTTCACGAATAAGTCTCATACAGACTCTTTAAACATTTTAACCTTACGATTCAACCCATCACACAAATAAACCCAAACAGAAAAAATAACCATTGCCTACCAAAAAACCAAACACCAAAGTCAGTCATCAAGTTCTACATACAAGAACTGCAGCCGTCAAATAAGCAAGAAACTTGCACACCACTATTTTCTATTAAATTTGTTTGAAGATAAGTTAAAGTTTGTGCATTGTTTCAAAAGAGATGGGTAAAACTGTGGGGAAAATAAGTTTGTTAAAAAATAAAAGAAATTTTGGTTATTTTATGGTTTTAGCGATTTGTGTCTATTTATGCTTTTTTTAGGGTGATCTCCATCGTGGAAACCATTCTGGACTTGTTCTCGCCTTCGCGTGGGGGCATCTCTGCTGTACCGATGGCAATCTTGCTTACTTTGAGGTCTTTAACAAAACGGTTTCTTGCAATTTCAGCTACGTCAACAGCTGTGGTGATTGCTTGACCTCGCGCTTTCAAAGTGATTTCTTTGAGATTGCCTGAAGAGAGGCTTGTTATAATGGCTAGAACATAGCTCATTGGAGGTTTATTTCCGACGAAGATTACATCTGCGTTTTCAGTCATATTGTTTTACTCCTTATGTTGCTTTGTGTAACACTACCATCTTGCGCTCTGGTGCGCGATAGAACGTTACCATCCTATTAATTCATTAACTTCCTTATAAGTTCACTGAAATTAACGGACCAAAAAACTGAATTACAAAGCCAAAAATAGAGGTCAAAGTTATCTTTTGGAAAAGGCTTTATTGCAGCAACAACATTGGCAATAAACACAATCAAACCCGAAGGTCATAAGAAGTGTTAACTAGACTTAAAAAAAGAATTCAGGAAATGTTAGGTGCTGAGGCAAACGTTGCATACAAGTTAGGGTTTACGCCAAATATAATCAGTATTATAGGTTTTATCCTGTCTTTGGCTTCTGCAGTTGCATATGCAGTGGCGCCAACGCGTCCTGTTTTGTTTCTGGTTTTGGCGGTGGTGTTTATGTTAGCGTCAGGTTTCTGTGACACAATGGATGGTATAGTAGCTCGAAAATTTAATCAGTCTTCTGTGTTTGGTGGCTTTTTTGATTCAGTTCTAGACAGGTATGCAGATGTTGCGATTTATGCAGGGATAATTGTTAGTGGTTTATGTAGTCCTGTGTGGGGGCTTGCAGCATTGGCGGGTTCGGTACTTGTTAGTTATACGCGTGCTCGGGCAGAGGGTGTGGGAATAAAGATGGAGTCTGTTGGATTTGCGGAGCGTGCGGAGCGTATGTTGATTTTGGGTGTTTTTACGGTTGGAGCGGTGTTTTATCAGCCAGTTTTAAATGCAGGTATAATAGTTTTGGCAGTGATTACGAATTTTACTGCAATACAAAGAGTACATCACGTGTTTAAGATGTTGAAAAAATAATAAAAAATGATTATTATGATGATGTTGGGGATAAAAGTTGAGGGTTATCTTCTTCTTGAAATTTTTGAGTGCCGTTCACTTTCAGCTCTTACTTTAACGATGCCACGGTGTACTGCACAGGAAATACAGTAATATTTAGTATCAACCCAAGAGGCTAAGAATGTGCCTTTTTGTCTAAGCTCCTTTGCCAATTGTGGCTCAACAAAAGATACTCTACGTGTTGACCGTTTTGCTTTGTCACGCGGCACCATTGCCCCACAATTTACGCATTGAACAAGACTGCTACTTCCTTTGCCACCTTTTGCTCTTCCTCGACTTTTTCGTTTAACTGGCATTATTTTTGACCTCTTACTTTTAATTCAATTATTAACTTAACTGTCTTATATATCTGCTCTTAATTTTAATAAAGAAGCAAGGTTTGCTTTCGGATTTATCTGAGGAACAATTTTACCACTTGTAGAAGTCATCAAGGATGTTACACCCGGACCATGTCCAGCAGTTACACAGTTAGCATGAACTACCACCCCAATAGAAACTGCCCCCTTCCGATAAACTCTACCATAGGAGTGATCAGCATCCATTATAGCCACAAGATCTCCAAGCCGCAAATCTTCAAGCCCAAACTGCTTAACCACTAAATCATCAAATAATTGGACATCATAATCACCGCTATTAACCTGATTAGCACCCAAACCAGAACCCATGATATTAGCAGGTATGCAATGAGTAACAGGAACCTCAAGCATTTCACCATTAATCAGCGGGTTTATTGCATCAAGCAAACAGGGATCCATGTTTACCAGTTTTATTTCAGGAAAATCAAGTAATTTTAGACCAGTACCATAAGATTTTATTTGAATTTTATCACCAATCAAAAGTTTGTCAAGAATTTCAGGTTTAAAATCAATCAACACATGATCTACACCACCATGTTTACCTGTTACAGTACCTGTTTCACCTTTAGCATCTCCACTGACAACAATAGCTTGATTCCCAACACATGCCAAAATGTTGTATGCAACATTTGCGGCACCACCTAAACGAGCATCACTTTCCTTGTTAGCAGTACTAACACAAGGCTCCACATGATCTGCCTCCCAACCACATGCAAAATCGCCAACCCGAAGATTATAGGTTATTCCACCCACACCAGGCAATATACAAGGAACACCAGTGGCTGAAATGTTGTAAACATTTTTTGTTGTTGGACTTGTTATCTCGCCCATAACAGAAAGTTTAACGAGTTTTTCACGGTTTGTTCTAATAAGCATCAAAGTCATCTTCAAGTATTACTAAAAAGTTAGAGCACGATATAAAACTTGCAGAAAACGGGCAATAATTTTTGCAAGCATTATGTAGGCAACTCTTAAATTACACTTTTCGCATTTTAAACATATAAAACTACATGTTATAAGTGGATGTACAATGTCAGAGTTTGGATTAAGACCAAAAATGCTAGTAAAAGATGTAATGAGTAGCCCCGTAGTAACTGTTGATGAGAGCGAAACAACAAACAACATTGCAACTACAATGGATAAAGGAGGATTAGGAGCGGTAATTGTTATCAATAAAGAGGGAAAACCCAGTGGCATTATAACGGAACGTGACCTTGTAGTTAGAGTTATTGCAAAAAATAAAAAGCCTGACGAACTTAGAGCAGAAGAAATCATGACCACTCCACTTTTAACAATTGATCCTGAGGCTACCATAAGTGATACTGCAAGAAGGATGACACGTTTAAACATAAGACGGTTAGGGGTCTTCTATAAAGGTAATTTAATTGGCATAGTTTCAAACAAAGACCTGTTAGGCGTCATGCCAGAGCTTATGGAGATAATGCAAGAACACACACGCATCGAAAATGCAAGCATAACAGAAGAACTGGAAGAAACCTCACAGTCAGGTTATTGTGATCACTGTGAAATCTACTCTGAAAACATTAAAGCTCGCAACGGACAAAACATTTGCGAAGAATGCCGCATAGAGTTAGAACAAGAAAAATAAAATTTTAAGCCCAATTTGGGCACACCCCTTTAATTATTATACACCCAATCACTATTACTACTACTATATCAGGTGGTTTTCTTGATTGCTGATTTAGTCTTAAACAACACTAAAGCGTACATTAAAGGCGAAATTCTCGAGTGCAGCATAGCTATTGAAGAGGGAAAAATTGTTAAAATTGGCAGACCTCCTCAAATGCCCAGTGCTGACCAAAAAATTAACCTCCAACGTATGCTAACTCTGCCAGGTTTAATAGATACCCACGTCCATCTCAGAGACGAACAGAAAGCATACAAAGAAGATTTCATTTCAGGCACCTCAGCAGCAGCAGCAGGAGGCTTTACCACTGTACTAGACATGCCAAACAATCAACCATTAACCAACAGTGTTAAAACTCTAAAAACCCGTTTAGAAATAGCAAAAAAACGAACACTGGTTAATGTTGGACTATATTCAGAATTTCCAAAAAATTTGGCAGAACTACCACAAATCAGTCGTGAAGGCGCAATAGGGTTTAAACTGTTTATGGGCAACCAAGTGGGAGACTTAAACATTGACGATGACCAAGCCTTAAAAGAGGGATTTAAAACTGCAGGAAAAACGAATGCCATTGTAGCTATCCACGCTGAAGATAAAAACCAAATTATGCTAAACGAGCAAAAACTCAAACAAGCCAAACACAACAGCCCCAAAGATTTTCTTTTCGCCCATACAGAACAAGTAGAGGTGCAAGCTATGAAACGGGTGATTAAAGCCAGTGAAGACGTAGTAGATGGACATTTACATTTTTGCCATGTTACAAGTCAGCAAGGACTAGAAACTATAAAGGAAGCAAAAAAAACAGGTAAGAAAATCACCTGTGAGGTTACGCCCAACCATTTAATGTTAAACTCAACAGATATTGCACGCTATGGCATGATGGCAATTATGATGCCCCCCCTACGAGACAGGACACATCAGGAAGCGTTAATGAAAGGAGTAAAACAAGGCGATATTGACACCGTAGGGTCAGATCATGCACCACACACCTTTGAAGAGAAAACTGCAGACAGCGTTTGGGAAGTAAAAGTTGGCATACCAGGATTAGAAACCACTCTGCCTTTAATGTTAACACTAGTCAAAAAAGATTGGCTAACTTTTCAACGACTTGTCGAGCTACTAGCAGAAAAACCCGCAGACATCTATGGACTAACAAATAAAGGCAAACTTGAGCAAGGCAAAGACGCAGACTTGACAATTATAGACTATAACAGACCATGGACCATTGAAGCTTCAAAATTTAAATCTAAAGCCAAATTTTCACCCTTTGACAAATGGAAAGTAGTCGGCAAACCCACAAAAACATTCGTAAACGGCAACCTAGTTATGGATGAAAACGAAATCATTACCAAGCCAGGTAGCGGAAAAATTATCCGAAAAGAAAAACAAGAAACAACACCTTAAGGTTGCTAAAAATAGTCAAAGATAACAAGCACTCCAATAACACTTACCAGCAAAGTCTGCCTCAATTCAATCATGATTTTCAAATTTCAGACTTGTGTAAAAATAAACGGTTTACATGACATCGTCGTAATTTTTCATGTGTTAACATCCTTAAGACTAAAAATATTCAATTCCCTTACTAAACGGATAGTTCATCGAGTTTTTGTCGCAAACTATCGAATATGATATTAGTATATGCTGTTCACGTTAAGATAGTTTTTCTATCGGGCATTGTGTATGTGTTTTTGGATAGCTGAATCGTGCGTAGCATCTTTTCATAATATCCTTATTTTGAAAGGAGTTTATTTGCGACAAACGCTACCCAAAGTCCAAGAAATACTATCCCCACAATTCTTGTGATGACTAAGAGTGCTTCTTGTAGACCGTTTGCTGTAGGTAAAGCGCCTATGCCGATGAAGGTGCGGGTAATGTACCAAAGTGAGCTGCTTAAGTAGGTCCAAGACGGCCAACCGCTAATCCATAGCTCGGATGTTTGCCAGTATGGACCAGGAATACTAAAGAGTAAATATAGTGCCCAAAGGGTAACTATAGCAAATCCACATGATGTCGTTAGTCTACCTAGGCTTCGTCCATATGCAGAAGTTATCGCCCAAAGCCACATTAAGAGTCTTTTTATTGGATTCTCACGGGCTTCGTTGTACCGTTTGTCTGCCAATTGAGCTTGTCTAATTTCAGCTCGTTTTTTTGGGTCTATTCCTTTAATATCCTCAACTGGTTGGCATAGCAAGTTATTTGCTCGTTTATATTCTCCCCAACAGGTAATCTTGTAGTCTTGTTCAGGCCATGTGCAATCAATAAACCAGCTATCAAGCAAACCAATTTTATTAATTTGCAATCCCTCTAAATCGACATCGGTTAGTATTCCTGAAACAATATTACATTTAGTAAACGACAACGAATACCAATTATTTTTTTGAATGATATTTTTATTAAAACGGGTAATCTCGCATGTGTAAGCATTAGAATCGTCAAATATTCCTGTGATTACATCTACATCAGTGAACTCGCAGTCAGTAAATTTGGTTTTGTTAAGAGAAAGATCAAAAAAGGAACAGTCTTTAATGATCAAATTGCAAACATTACAGGATTTATTTTCGTCACCTGCAAGTTTTACATCTTCATGGGCTATACCTTCAATTTTTATACTTTCAAATTCTATATGCTCAAAAGACCCTAAAGAGATAGCCACTTGTTTTCCGCGTAGTAAACTAATCTTACCAGCACTAATGTCTGTTTTTTGCAAATTTAATAGGTTAAACTCAATATTTTTGAACGTTGGTTTTTCAATTTTGCATCCTGACACATCAGCATTTCGAACAACAACATCATTAACCTCGGAATCGGTCATTTTACAATCCACCAATTTTGCACCTACCAAAATTGCATGTTCAAATAAGCAATGTGAAAATGTGCATTCACGAAATTCACAACGATACAAATTCGTTAACTTTAAACTAACACCTTGAAAGTCACATTTAAAAAATGTACATTCACGAAATTCACAACGATACAAATTCGTTAACTTTAAACTAACACCTTGAAAGTCACATTTAAAAAATGAATACCCCGAAAAAGTACCTCTATAGCTTTTCAGATAAGGAAAAATAATGCGAGACCCATCATTTTTAAGTAAACTCGACTGATATTTTTTCCATGTCACGGCATCTGTCAATGCCATCCGCCACTTACGTGTAAGAGACATATTTGAACATCCCCTCCAAATGTGAAATTAAATTGTGATTGGTGTTTAAGTTCTGGTCTTTACCACAAAGGTTTCTTGCTATTCTAAAATTATTCGCTCTTGCGTTGGACAAGGAGAATATAGAACAAATATAATTATCAGAAGACCTTAGCCAAATTATTAATTCAAAAAATTTCTTAGCAAGACACATATTTTTAACAGCATTAATTTGTGACCTCAACTCTTCTTTTGATAGGTTTTTTCCTGTCCAATTGTGAATCAATGTTATGGCTCTTGAGACATTTCGGGAACACCATTTTTCTACATCAACCTCTATTGTATCGTTTCTATCTTGAATCCCAAACTTGACAGCCAAGGTTAAATACACATCATCAAATAATAGCCCCGTCATAATAAACGCCTATTTTTCAATCATTGCAAACCTAAGAGCCCCTCTAACTTGATCATCACGTGCATTAGGACGCTTTGTAAAAATTTTTTCATCCCATGCCTTTGGCCAAGTCATTTTTTTTGCTGATTTTAGTACGTCATCATAAAAATTATCAATATCAGTTATCAATCGCCCTGCTAGAAATATTTTATGAGGATTGATTATTGTGATAATATAGCTAAGGGCTATCCCCAAATATTCGGCAGCCTCATTAAAACAAGTTAAAGCAATCCTATCTTTGTCGTTAACACCAACAGAAAGCTCCTCAAATGTAAGGCCACGTTGGTCGTTATTCTCATACTGTCGTTGTAATAATTCTTTAAATTTAGTAGTTTTAGAGGGTGTCGTGTTTTGGGTTTGGCAGTCAAACTCGTAACCTTCAACACAATGTTGAGATATCCATGGACGAGATGCATAATATTCCAATAGACCGGATTGTGCAAATTTGTGGTAAAAATGGCCTCTTTTTTCAACCACAAGTCTGCTAATACGACCCGCTACTCCAGCAGCACCATGATATCTTTTTCTATCAATCGTTATCGCTGCGCCAACACCTTCGTCAACTATGATATAGTAAATTGTTTCGTGTTGTGTTGCTGTGGCAATTAAACTCGTCTGTGCCTCTAGCAACATACATTCGACATCATTAATAATACGTACCGGAATACCACCCAACTTTTCAGAAATAAAGCTACTTACAGGAAAGGGAGTTGGAAGAGATGTAATGTCAAGACGACTTGAAGTAACAAGTTCACTGTTATCTTTCATCGTACCAGGCATTGATACTACAACAGAATCGAATTTTACATTTTTTTCTTCACATACGGCGTTAATTTCTTGAACAATCTTGTCAAACAAAAGAGTTGTATTCAAGTTCATAACCTCGGGTGAATGCCATTTAACAAGGTCAACAGACTCTACTATGGATTCATCCTGCGCTGCCACTCCTTCTCGATCCACCGTATACCAGTCACGTTCGTTTATAAAGACAAGTTCAACAGGTTCCTCTATAAGCTCACCCTGTGCTGTTACCTTTCCTAAATACATCTTACACCAGTCTCGTTCCACTATAACGACACATACCGAAGAAATTTTTGTTGACTTTACCATGACATATTTCTCCTCATTATCCTCTCTATTCCTTAAGATTTGGGCGACACACTTTGGAAAATGCAAGACTTGCAACTCCAAGCAGCCCAGCCGTATTGCCTAATACACCCACCTTGACAACACCAGTTGTCTCCACTCGATGATAAGCAGCATAGTGTATACCTTCGTTAACACCCATAAAATATGGATTCTCACCAAGAGAATTATCTTTTACAACATTATTTGTTGCAACCACAACACCACCACCAATTGTTACAAGTTGCGGATTGAGAACATTCATAACATTCCCCAAAGCAACACCAAGCCAATACCCACTTTTCTTAAGTGCATCAACTATATTTTGACGGTCTTCCTTAAACCTACACAACAAATTTCCAAAGTCTACATCAACTGGAAGCCTCCGATCGCTACCACTATAATTAACATACATAGCCACAATACCTCGAGCAGAAGCCAGACTTTCTACACACCCCATTTTTCCACAACCACATATAGGTGTTTCAAGGGGAGCCACTTTAATATGCCCAATATAACCGGCTTGACCACTATCACCACTTAACAATTCACCATTGTGTATCACACCACCACCTATACCAGTTCCAACAACAACATGAACGTGAGTAACAACTTTTGTAGCTGCCACAGAATACTCACCCCACGCTGAAGCTCTACCATCATTAACGGTACAAACCCGTACATCACCAAACTCACGCACTAAAAGATCAGACCAACTAATGTTACAATAGTTCTTAAAATGATCATCATTAATCACTACACCAGCGTTATCTACAGAACCACATGTAGAAATACCGATAACAGAGTCAGCACCATCTTTGAGCTCTTTTCGACAAATTCCCAAAACAACATCCTTGATCTCAGAAAACTCATTCAACTTCAAAGGAGTTGTACATACTTGCGAAGCCAACCTAAAACGACCCCCATTTTGCTCCACACGACAAGATTTAATTGACGAACCACCAATATCAATAGCGATAAAACTCATGACGCTACCTACATCCAATCATTTGATTTTTATATACATTAAACCCGTGGCAAGATTTATACATATTCTTACAACAGACGTTGCATCGTGCTCCAAAACTATTTCACAAAACAATTCCATTTTATTTTCCACACTTATTCACCATTTAAACGTAATCACCACCAATACATCATCATCTAAGATAAAATGGCGGAAAACAAAAACAATTGTTTTTAAAATTTTTAGTTTGATAACTTACAAAACATAGCTACACCCACTCACACCCTCGCGTAATATAGTTAACTTGTTTAGGAAAAGGGGTTTAGTAAAAGTTGAAGAAAAGGGTGTTAGTGTTTGAGGGTTTTTGTTGTTTTGTGTTATTATAGTAGCCATTTTAGGGGTATGTCTTGGAAGGCTCCGTTGGGTAATGTGCGTCGGATGGTGATTGGCAGGATTGCCACGTCCATCTCTTTTAGGGCTATGTCAATTGGGTTAGAAACGGTTTCATCGGCATCGACAAGGATTGGTGCGCCCATGCTGATTTGTAGAGCGCGGGCTCCAACTATTCGAGCTTTTTCAAAACGGGTTACTTTTGGGGGTCCTACAGTTACTTTATTGTCAGACATTTTTTAATACTCTCCACCTGGATATCCGCCCATGCCACCCATACCGCCAGGCATTCCGCCGGGTGGTGCTTGGGGCATTTTGTTTTTGCCTGAGGCGATAACATCATCGATTTTCAGTATCAAAGAGGCGACTTCATAGGCTGATTTTAGAATTTGACGTTTAACTGCTACGGGTTCATATACGTCTAGTTGAGTCATGTCTTGAACTTTGCCGCTGTTAACGTCTATACCTGTCCATGTTTCATTTTTTTCGTGTCTAGCTCGCAGTTCAGCTAGTATGTCAATGGGGTCTAAACCGGCGTTTTCTGATAATGTTACTGGGATAGATTCTAAGGCTTCAGCAAAAGCCAGTATGGCAAGTTGCTCTCTGCCTGAGATTGTTTGGGCATATTTTTTGAGGTTTGTTGCCATTTCCATTTCAGAGGCGCTTCCTCCAGCGACCACTTTTGGCTCTTGGATAAGGTCGCGTATGGCACATAGAGCGTCATGTATTGAGCGTTCAGCTTCGTTGTTTAAACGCTCTGTTCCACCGCGTATTAGGATTGTGACTGCTTTAGGATTTGTGCAACCTTCTATGAAGGTCATTTTGTCATCGCCGATTTTGCGTTCCTCAACTAGTGCTGCAGAGCCCAAGTCTTTAGCTGAGATATCGTTGAGGTTAGAAGTTATTTTTCCACCTGTGGCGCGAGCAAGTTTTTCCATATCAGACTTTTTGGCACGTCTAATTGCAACTATGCCTTTTTGGGCAAGAAAATGTTGGGCCATATCATCTATGCCTTTTTGGCATATAACAACATTTGTGCCTGTGATAGAGATTTTTTCAACCATGCTGCGGAGCATGTCTTCTTCTTGTTTAAGGAATGCTTCAATGTGGATTGGGTCTTCTATGTTGATTTTTGAATCGAATTCGGGTTTATCGTTTTCTAAGGAGGCATCGATAAGGGCTATTTTTGCGTTTTTAACGTGTTTAGGCATGCCTGAGTGAACTATTTCTTTGTCAACTACTATGCCGTTAACAAGTTTTGTGTCACCAAGGGATTCGCCTGTTTTCTTTTCCACTTTGACATCATCGACGTCGGCTTTGTATGTGCCGTCGGGCTGTTTTTCCATAACTTCAAGCATTGCGTTGATAACTATATCGCTGAGGTATTCTTTATGGTCAGCGACAAGTTTGCTTGCCATGGAGGTTATGGCGGTTTTTTTTAGAAAATCGTTGGATTTTGAGAGGTCAAAGGGTAGGGCGATTTTTTCAAGGGTTTCAAGTGCTTTTTCGGCAGCTTTTTTGTAGCCGTCAATTATGACTGTTGGGTGAATGTTTTTTTCGATGAGGTTTTCAGCGCGGCCTAAAAGATCGCCTGTGATAATAACTGCAGAAGTTGTTCCGTCGCCGACTTCGTTGTCTTGGGTTTTGGCGACTTCTACGAGCATTTTTGCTGCTGGATGTTGGATGTCCATTTCGTCAAGGATTGTGCGTCCATCACTTGTGACTGTTATATCTCCGAAGTTGTCAACAAGTAGTTTATCCATGCCTTTTGGACCGAAAGCGCTTTTGATACTTTCGGCGACAACTTTGGCTGCGGTGATATTATTATGTTGGGCTTCTCTTCCACGAGAACGGTTAGCGCCTTCTTTTAAGACAAGAACTGGTACGCCTCCAGCTTGTGTGGGTAATGTTGACAAATCAAGTAAACCTCTTAATGCGAACACAACAAAACATCATTAACAATATAAATTTTTCTAGCAATATTAAACCAGAAAAAAGTTGTGTGTAGAAAGTTTGTTGGTTGGGATTGTTTTTTATGGGTTTTGTGTAAAGTTTGGTTGTTAGTATACTGATATTTTTGTGACTCCGGGTATTTTGAGGATTTCCGGTATGAGTTCGCCGGGGATTTTGTGTTCTATGATTATTGTGAGTTTGGGTTCGGGGGATAGTTCGGGGTCGTCTACGATTGCTTGGCGTATGCTTAGGTTTGCGTTGTTTAGGAGGTTTGTTGTGTTGGATAGTATGCCGTGTGCTTTTGCGTCGGTGACTGTGAGTTCGACTACGCCTAGGTTTAGGTGTTTTGCTATTTCTTTTAGTGAGTGGCCTGCGGGGCGTATTTCTTCAAAGATTAGTTTTAGTTTTGGGTTTTTGTTTATGGCGTTTAGGGTTTCGTTTACTGTGCGTCGGTCTACTTCTGCGGCGCGGGCTATTCGTATGGGGGGGATTTCGATTTTGTTTAGGTATATTTTGTTGTTTTTTGTGCTTAAGCCGTTTTCGACTAGTATGCGGGTTACTTTTAGTCTTTCGGGGTAGTCGTTGAAGTGGTGTTTTATTATGTTCCACATGTTGGCTCGTGTGTATGTTTTTGTGTGTTTGGGTATAAAAGTGTTAATGGGGGTGCATGTTTTTTGGGAGTGTTCATGTTTAGAGAGTTTAATTATTTTTTCATAGTTTGCTGGTTGTAGTTTCTTTTTGTGTTGATATAGCGTGTATTTTATCTGGGTTTTGGTTTTTTATGGTTTTGTTGGTATTTTTTTAGGTGGTGTTTTGTGTTTTGGTGTTTGTTGTGGTTGTGTGTAGGGAGAGTTTTCACCTATAGGGAGATAATGCTATTGTTTGGATCTGAGTGAAAATGTCCGGCGTGGTGAGATTTTTCCACAGTCTAAGAGAAGTATCAACCATGGCGTCACATTTAGAAACAACC
>Ga0123356_10001375_pt1 | contig 26955 bp, 21 predicted proteins | sample TergutEmb28metaG_2_FD_92546 | JGI IMG/M metagenome (GOLD analysis project Ga0123356, IMG submission 92546) | Embiratermes neotenicus P3 segment gut microbial communities from Petit-Saut dam, French Guiana - Emb289 P3 | ecosystem: Host-associated > Arthropoda: Insects > Digestive system > Gut ...
AAGCACAACATCTCTGCCATTTAAAATGTTGTGAAACCAATCGCTGTTCGATGTATAATTACTACGAGTATCTATGCGCATTGTAATCTCTCCTTAAATTCTTACACTATGTATAATAGCAAATTTCGTTAGATATATCAAGCTTTAATACTGATAATGCTCATTTTTGCAAGCAAGGCATTATGCGCGCATAATGCAGGCTTGTTGGTGGTCTGCGACCCCCAATCCCCGGCAGGAGTTTGAATTTTTTCTTACATATTTCGTGCACAACGCTATTTCATTTCCCCAAATCCATTGCAATCACAGGGTTTTTGGACAGCGCGGCAGGGATAGACCATTATACCAAAAAACACATAACTGTGCAATGTCATACTTGGTTATTATTTGTATTTCCAACGCTTTTAGCTTCTTGTGACGATTCTCCAGGTCAGAAACATCAATATCCCATACATCAAATGACCAAAGAGCAAATGAAAGCGGCAAAAGATTCTGTGGCAAAGTATCTTGCCAAAAAATAGTGGGCATACGTATAACCCGGATATTAGAAGATCATAGAGGGTTAACCTTTAACTTTAAGGTTAACCCTATTTCATGCGCTAGTCATAAGCATTATGAAATGAAGTGGAATGAAGATTGTATACCTTTGTTCTTAAAACTTCCATAATCTGATATAGAAATGGTTATATACTGGGATTTTCAATGCTTAACTCTAATGGAAAACGACCAAAAAGAAGACTTTTGACATTGCTACCTAAGTATAATATCTGTTGGGCTGAACAGCACTTTAAAGCTTTTACCGGGAAACACTTTGTAATGTTATCATAACTCGTTTTCCGTCTTCGTTGAATACGCGTACTATGCCTTTTTCGTACTCCTCAAGCGTGCAGATCTGTCTTATTTCATTGCCTTTTTTTGCGATGACATATAAGACATCGGAGTAGTTTTTTAGATATAACCGCTCCAATCCGTGTATGGTTTCAATTTGATACTCAACTTTTTTACTGAATAAACCCATGATCCACCTCAAGCTGTTTCTATATCTGCTGCTTTTTGTAATCCAAGCTTTTCTACGGCAGCTTCGCGCATTTTGTACTTCATTATCTTTCCGGCTGCGTTCATCGGGAACTCGGTTACAAAATCAACATAACTCGGGACTTTGTGCTTCGCCATACTGGCGTGCACGAAGTCCTTGACTTCCCGTCCGGTTATTACTTCGTCATCTTTTAAGATGATGCAAGCCATGATCTCCTCACCGTATTGTTCCGACGGCACACCTATGACCTGAACATCCTTTATTTTCGGATGCGTATATAAAAACTCTTCGATTTCCTTCGGGTATATGTTTTCACCGCCGCGGATGATCATATCCCGGAGCCTTCCCGTTATACGGAAGTTACCATCCGGTGTGCGGCAGGCAAGGTCTCCTGTATGCAGCCAACCATCTGTATCGATCGCTGCTGCGGTGGCTTCCGGCATTTTATAATAGCCCTTCATGAGATTATATCCGCGGGCAACAAACTCGCCGTTTTCATTATCAGGCATTTCCATGTTGGTTTCAGGGTCGATGATCCTGCATTCGACACCCGGTAGTGGTCTGCCGACTGTACCGACACGAACCTCGACGGGGTCATCGATGGAGCTCATCGTACAGCCCGGAGCGCTTTCGGTCTGCCCGAAAACTATTGTTATCTCCGACATGTTCATCTTGTCGATGACATCCTGCATAACAGTGATCGGGCAGGGACTGCCGGCCATTATACCTGTTCTTGTGTGTGTAAAATCATCGGGATTGAAGTCAGGATGCTCCAGCATTGCGATGAACATAGTAGGAACACCGTTAATTGCTGTGATCCGTTCCTGCTTAACACAGGCAAGCGCTGCTTTCGGTGTAAAATACGGGAGCGGTGACATTGTTGAACCGTGAGTCATCGAAGCCGTCATAGACAAGACCATTCCAAAGCAATGAAACATCGGAACATGAATGAGATAACGGTCTGCCGTGGAAAGATCCATACGGTCGCCTATGCACTTTCCGTTATTTACGATGTTATGATGTGTGAGCATTACACCCTTTGGAAATCCGGTCGTCCCAGATGTATACTGCATATTGCACACATCCTGTGGATGTGTCAACGCTGCAAGGCGGTGCACTTCCTCGATGGGGATACGTTCACCGGCGTCAAGTGCTTCTTCCCATGTCAAACAGCCTTTTTGTTTTGATGTAATGCTGATGATGCGGCGCAGAAACGGCAATCGCTTGCAGTGCAGCGGCTTTAATGGTGATGAGTACTCAAGCTCCGGACATAAATTCCTGATGACCGCAATATAATCAGAGTCTTTGTAACCGTCTATCATAACAAGTGTATGGACATCAGCTTGTCGTAAAAGATATTCAGCTTCGCGGATTTTATAAGCGGTGTTCATTGTAACGAGCACTGCACCGATCTTGACAGTTGCCCAGAAGGTTATGAACCATTGCGGCACATTTGTAGCCCATACGGCAACCTTATCACCGGGCTTGACGCCAAGTGCGATCAAGCTGCGCGCAAAGTTGTCGACATCATCGCGGAATTCCGAATAGGTTCGTGTGTAATCAAGTGTCGTATATCTGAATGCGTATTGATCCGGGAATTCTTCCGCGACGCGGTCGAGCATCTTTGAAAATGTTATATCCAGCAATTCGTCTTTCTGCCAGATGTACTTCCCGGTCTTTCTGATATTATCAAAGTACTTTTCAGTTCGTATTCTTGAGCTTGTCAACCGGTTCATTACATTGACATAGTGGGGAAGTACCACTTCTGCATCATCCAGACCTGAGTTGTCACCTGTCATATCAAGAGTGAGATGTCCTTTATAGTCTATGGATCTCAGTGCAAGCAACATATCGCGCAGCGGAACATCACCGTCACCGGTCAGACATCTGACAAGTTGTCCGTTACTTTGAAATGAGTCGCAGATATGCACTGATTTTACATATGCGCCCAGATTACAAATCGTTGCATCGCCTGACTCTTCACCGTATATATATGTATTATGCATGTTCCAAAGAGCAGCGAGGTTATCACTGGCAAAGCGTTCAAGGATCCCCGTCAGTCTTCCGGTTTTTGAGAATACACCTTTTGTTTCGATCAGTAATGATATTCCTTCAGTTTCTGCTTTTGGCAGAAGTACACCTATCAATGATACGAGGCGTGCTTCATCGCTGTCTGTAATAAAATCCATATCAAGACATACATATGGCGCACGCAATACTCTTGCGAGTTTAATACAATCTGCTGCGACAGTCAGTGCCGGGTCAAAAGGTTCGGCAACAAGATCTCCCATGTGATCCCATTGTGTGCTTTCCGGCCGTAGTGTCTGTGCTCGTGGAGCAGAGAGAATATTTCCTTGTGCTGCAGCGGCAAAGCCGCCTGATACATCTGCGGTGATACAGGCGATCTCCAGTTGTTTTTCACTCAAACAGCGCAGGAATTGCTGCCTGAGCTGCATGTCGTTCAGAAGATCTGATATCTCGGCAGGGGAGTAGCATAACTCAAGTCCGTCCAACTCCATTTTTTCCGCGAGTTCACAGTGTTCACTCCAGGTGAGCTTTTGCCATGCATTTGTTTTATAAGATAATTTCATATATTCACCCGGTGTAAAATTAATAATAATCAGGTAACATCTGTTTTGCTTGCCATATTTAAAGATACTTTTTAATAAACGCGATGTCGGTTGCTGCTTTGGCGGGATTTGCTCCTTCCCGCAGGATCGGTGCGTTTATTGATTTTATGAGAGGAAACAGTGCTTCGTGGTTTAAGACCGACGATTCAAACGGGGCATCGGCGAGCATGCCGCCGTTATTCAGATCCGGGGATGCGCCTTTCATGTGGATCGCAATGATGTGATCCCCGAAGCAATCAATGCTGCGTTTCCACAGATCGATCTGTGAATCAATGGTATCGGGAGTCAGCAGATTCAACGGATCAAAGATGATCTTCAGTCTTGGAGAGGGGAAATCGCTCAGCATTTGCCGCGTTGCTTCCGGTGTGTTCAGTGTATGACGATGTACAGGTTCGATCCCGATATTCACAGCTAACCGTTCTGCTTCGGGTAAGATCTCCTCAAGTGAACGGTACAGAGCGCGGATATCGGAGTTCCCGTCTCGTGTTGTTGTCTCTGTACCGACACATCCGGCCTCCAGCGTCTTTGCATGCGGCAGCATGTTGAGGAACATTCGTATCTGTTCCTTCCGCTTTGACTCATCAATAAACGATGGTTCGATATATACGCCCAGGACAGCGACCGATAAGTTACTGCTGATAAGAGCGGATTTTGTTTCACTTACTATTTCCTGCGTCACGTCATCAAAAGAATCTATTCTCTCTATCGCTTTAGGAAAAGCCAGTTGTACTGTTTTCCAACCGTCACCCGATATTGCATCAAACAAAGCTGCAGGAGACATTTTACCGTAATCGTGTGCTCTTACTCCTATTATCATGGCAACTTACCCAGATAAGCGAGTATACCGCCGTCGACATAAAGGATATGACCGTTTACGAAGTCGGAAGCTGAAGACGCTAAAAATATGACAGGTCCTTTTAGATCGTCGGGTATTCCCCAGCGAGCTGCCGGTGTTCTGCCTTTAATAAACTGATCAAACGGATGAGGTGAACCATCCGCCTGCTTCTCGCGCAGAGGTGCGGTTTGCGGAGTCGCAATATACCCCGGACCGATGCCGTTGCATTGGATATTGTGGTGTGCAAACTCGGAAGCGATATTTTTTGTGAGCATTTTTAGACCACCTTTTGCCGATGCGTATGCACTGACGGTTTCGCGTCCCAGTTCGCTCATCATTGAGCATATGTTGATGATCTTACCTCCGCCTTTTTTGATCATGGACGGAATTACAGTTTTTGCAACGATAAACGGTGCGTTAAGATCGACATCGATGACCTTGCGGAAATCCGCCGCACTCATTTCTGTCATAGGCTCGCGTTTGATTATACCTGCGTTGTTCACAAGGATGTCGATGATCCCGACCTCCTCTTCGATTTGCTTGACAAGAGCAGCTACATCAGTTTCATTTGTTACATCACAGACGTAGCCTTGTACACTTACTCCTGCCTCTTTATATGCAGCGAGTCCTTTATCCACGATCTCCCGGTTCAAATCGTTGAATACGATTTTTGCACCGGCTTCGGCAAGAGCACATGCCATAGCAAAACCAATGCCATAGCTTCCTCCGGTGACAAGTGCGATTTTACCTTTCAGTGAAAAAATATCCATATACCATAACTTCCTTTCCGATTATAGTTGCTCCGGCTGTGTCCAGCCGCTGTGTGTTGTTACGAACTGCTTTGGTACAGCCTCTGTGTTACGGCGCCATTCTGAAGGGCTGATGCCTGTGATGCTTAAGAAATGACGGTTGAACCCGGAAATGGATCCGTAGCCCACACGCTCGCTTATCTCAAGCACTGATAAGTTAGTACCTCTAAGCATGCTTCTCGCTTGTGATATTCGCGCTCTGTGGACAAACTCAAGAGGTGAGCAATCCATCATTTCTCCGAAGACACGGCGAAAATGTGTAAGACTCATTGAACACAGGTCGGCCAGCTTTCCGATCTGGAAATGTAAGTGGTAATTGTCCTGTAAAAAATCAAGTGCAGGAGCGAGGACCAGAGCGTTTACTTCCGGTTTGTTCTGATTAAAAAACGGATGACTTGTCCGCAGCCGCATCAGTTCGATCATCAGTGAAATGCATAAAGCACTCACATCTGTTTTGTAGTTGAGAGGTTTCATTTCCAGATTGTTAGCGATCCTCTCTGCGTAGAAGCATATCTGCGGATGCTGTTCTTTTGAAAATATCTCGCAGATATTTTGCTCTATTTCGGTAAATAATTCCGCCTCCTGAAGAGATTTTTGTAAATAAGACGGTATTATGCGCTCCGGCTGCAGGAACATGTATGTCCACAAGCTGCTTTTACCGGGCGATGAATATGTGGTGTGCAGGATGTTACGGGAAACGATCGCTACGTCTCCTTCTTTAAACGGCAGCGGTCTGTTTTCAAACTCCATCATACCGTTTTCGCGGTGACAGATACCTATCTCAAGGCAATTATGAAAATGCAATCTGTTGCTGCGGACATCGGAAATTCGCCACTTATCTCCTGTAAAGATCAGTGCCGGGAAATCCTCGGGTAATTCGTATACACGATATTCGATCGGTCGTTTTTGCAATTTTGCCATAATGCACCACTTGCTTCTTTTGTGTAATGTAGTATAACATAATAAGTACCAAAATCAATTGTTTTCCTTGATAAAATCGATACGGCCGTCATTTTGATTTTGACGCGTAAGCATTACCTGTGTTAAAATAAAGCCGGCATGAATCTTGTTCGGTACGGTATTAATAATATGAAAGAGAGCCGGTCATATGGAAAAATTCATCCTGAATGTCATCCACCGCCCCGAAATGGTACCCGAGTATGCAGAAAAAATAACAGGACATGGAAAAGCGGAGGATATCACAAAAAAAGAGTTGATCACGGAATCATTGGATATCTTTAAACTGCAGCAGAAAATCGCACACGACAACGGACTTAGAACAACTATACAAATGACATATGCAAGCCTGTTTAATGATGAAGCGATCACTTTAGCAAAGGAACACAATGAAGAGTTTGGAGATGAGATCGGGCTGACATTACTCGGTCTGCCTTGTAAGGAATTCCGTGACAAATACAAAACAAAGGACTTTTGTCTTTGGATGTTTTCCATGGAAGATAAGAAAGCTATCGTCGATGACGTTTTCGGCAAGTTCCATGAAATATTCGGATTTTATCCGGGATCGACAGGCTGTTACTTTATGGATGCCGATCTTATAAACTATGTCAAATTAAAATATCCGCAGGTAAAATGCGCTGTTGCTACCTGTTGGGAGGAAGGTCCAAAGGCATATCGGACAACAAACAATTCATGGTATACACTCTTTGACGGCGGGCCGTGGAATCCATGGATACCATCAAAGAAGAACTCCCATGTCCCCGCTGCGGATCAGGAGGATGACAGCGGGATCGTTGCGATCCCTCATCTTTCCCGTGATCTGCTGGCATGCTTTGACGGCAACGGCTCGAACTTCGGGACACATCCGCAAAACGTATTGCGTGGAATGATATACAAAGATGGCGAGTATCCTTATCTTTTTAACCTTATTGACCAGTACAAAGCGCTTAAGAAGTATAATAAGGGTTTCAGCTACAATATGGTCTTTGTAGGTCCGGGATGGATGAATAAAGCAGGCCGATGGGAAGTGCCGTTTGAATTGTCGGTAAAAAGCTATGAAGACTGCATGGCTTATTATGCTGAGCTTAAGAACAAAGGTGAAATCGAGGACATGACTATGTCTGAGTTTGCAGACTGGTTCAGAGAAAATAAGACATATACCGAACCGACTTGTGCGCTTTGGAAAGACATATTATATGGTTCGGAAAAGCAGCTGTTCTGGTATGTCGACCCGTACATGAGGACATGCCTTGATATGAATCAGGGCGGTGCGATGCTGGATTTAAGACCTTATGTGGCGAGGCTGGACTGGCCTGTCGGAATCGGAACAAAGCATGTTCAGGATGCCTCTTATCCGTTTCTTGTACAATCATTGTACAGAGCAGGTTACTTTACACATTATGCCGGAGAAGGAGCGATAAAGAGTTGTAAAGTAAAATACAATGGCGAGGAAGTCGACCTATGTCTTTGCCGGACAAAAGCAAAGTACAGCGAGACAGAAAACACAAGAGTTTTGACACTTGATCCTGTTGAGATAGAGTTCAATGATTTGACCTTGAAGCTTATCTCTTTATTTACATTTGTTGAGGACACAGGAGAAATTCTCATATCGAGAAAAATATTTGATATGAGTATTCCGGGAGAGACTGTATGTGTCGATGATTACATTACAGCATGCTACGGGACAACAGAGTATCCTGAAGATATGACGGGGATCACACTGCGATGTACCGGAGAAAAGGAAATCAAGGAAATCTCTTACGGGTACAAGTGCCGCGAAGAGAAAATCGATCATGCTGCAGCCGTTGAAGCAATCATTCCTCAGGTTGAGACGAAACTGACTGTAAAACCGGTCGGCTGTACAGCAGAAGGATACATTAAAGAGGGCTATGCGTTCTCGCCTATGTTTACACTTGGAATAACAAAAAATCTATCAAACGGAGAGGAGCTGATCACATGCCTCAAGCTGGAAAAGGCAGAATGAATTACCGCTGCCCCGCGTGTTTTGTCAGAGATCTGGATATCGATATGTTTTATGATAAAGTAAAAGATGAATATTACTGCCTGAGATGCCAATTTATCGGGAACGAAGAAGAAGTGCTTAAAGGTAACGATATGGCTCGTGTCAAATACAAAAAAATGCTTGAAAGAATAACGGATATAGACGATCTGTAGATTGAAGCGGAAATATCACTGCGCAATTACAACCAAACTGCTTGTTTTGGTCGAAATTGCGCAGTATTTTCATAATAATGATTAAATTTACAGGATGTTAATGAATTATTTTCTCAATAATGTTATCATTATATTAAATAATATTACAATTATATTGATTTTTCTGCCTGCTCCAGCTTATACAGCTCAACAAGCGCTTTATATTCCAGATAGATTTTTGCCATAAACAACCCGGAGGTCACGACCGCAGCAAGGAAGAGGAGAAGCATCAATATACCTGCGATACCTCCGTATACCATGACCGGTGAAAATGTGAGTCCGCGTGTTATAAAAAACGAGATCAGCCCGAACAGACCCCAGCATCCAAGCAGACCGGCTACTAGGCCACTGTTTTTCTTTATAAGCGCAGCAATAATGATCAACACTGCAGTAAGCTGGGTTGTAAGCAGGGCGAAAACAAACTCGTTTATCCTGAATTGCCAATAAAACAGGTTTAGAAAATCAATGGTCTCTTCGTTTAATTCAGGATACCAGAACAAGGACCACATCGAAGGCAGATCCGTGCCGCCGGAATGATAAAAAGGGAGAAACTGCGCAGCGAAGTATAACACCGGGATCGCCAGGAACGGGATCATCCACCACTTTGATCTTTTAGAGTTCATAATCGCATCACCCTTTCAAAAATGCAGGATATATCATTGACTAAACTATAGATAAAATTTATCCCCGTGTCAATATTACTTCATCATAATGGTCGAAACTGCACAGTATTGATATCAAATTTGTTGGAATGAAGTTGGTAAAATCGTTTAAGATTTAGCCATATATTAATATCCTCGTTAGTGCATTTTACTAAAATCGGAGGAAATATCCGATGGAACGGACCGAAAGCCAGCGAATTGAACAACTGAGACCCTCGCTAGCGATGCAAAACTCTTTGCCGAGGCGCATACATGTTGCGCTGAAAAAGCATTGGCAATTGTATCTTATGCTTCTTGTTCCCGCTGCTTTTGTTATCGTATTCCATTATGCGATCTATCCGAATCTGCGAATGGCATTTATGAATTTCCGGCCCGTTGCCCGATGGGAGAGCGACTGGGTCGGTTTTGGTACATTCGAAAGAGTATTTCAAGATCCTGACTTTTATCTCGCACTCCGCAATACGATCTTTTTTAATATCCTCGATATAATCCTCCAATTCCCGGCACCGATCATTCTGGCGATCATGCTGAATGAACTGCGTCTTCGATATTTTAAAAGAGTTTCACAAACAATATTATACATGCCTCATTTCTTATCCGCCGTCATTGTTGCTTCGGTCGCTTATGAGTTATTCAGACCAACAACGGGTATAGTCAATGTCCTGATGATGGAAGCCGGCTGGATAGAAAGAGGCATTCCTTTTCTGACTTCACCCTGGCACTGGATATTCACATACCTGACGATAAACATATGGCAGGCGCTGGGATGGGGATCTATCATCTATCTTGCTGCAATAACCGGCATAGATCCGGCACTTTATGAGGCAGCGGCAGTTGATGGTGCAGGCCGCTGGAAACGCATATGGCACGTAACACTGCCGGGTATGAAACCGACCATAGTTATCCTCTTTATCATGCGTCTCGGGCATCTTCTGGGCTCGGGCTTCGACCGTCTGTATGCTTTCGGAAACGTAAACGTCAGAGAATTGCAATATCAACTGTCGATCTATATTTACGAAAAAGGTCTTCAAGGCGGCAATTTCTCCAGAGCGACAGCAGTTGGTTTATTCCAGGCACTTGTGGCAGTAATGATGGTTTTAATGGCTGACCGCATTGTTAAGCTTCTCGGTGAAGATGGATTACTTTAAATAAATGGAAGGAGGATGGTAAGAATGTCAGGCAGGACTGTCAGTAAAAAAGATTCAACGCTGGGGTTGTCGCGTGTTTCGGCTGTTGATTTCTTTATTGTTCTGTGGATAACGTTTCTCTGCCTTACCTGTATTCTTCCTTTTGTCCATATCATAGCAAAAAGTCTGTCTTCAAACCGTGCTCTTATAAGCAACGAAGTCATTCTCTGGCCTATTGAAGTCACTTTTACATATTACATCCGTGTTTTTGACAGCTCTATCATGATGCCGCAAATGATCTACACGATTTGGATCACTGTCGCAACAACCATGATCGGACTTGTAGTCAACGCCTTCGCAGCATATCCGCTGTCAAAGCGCTATCTCCCCGGTCGATATCCGATAACGATGTTCTTTATGGTCACGATGTATTTTAACGCGGGTTTGATACCAACCTTTGTACACTACCACAGGATCGGTCTCCTGGACACACCGTGGGTGCTGATCTTGCCACTTGCATTTTCCGCATATAACATGCTGATCATGCGGACATTCTTTGCCAACTCGGTCCCGATGGAGCTTGAAGAAGCCGCACGTGTGGACGGTGCTTCGCACTTCAGGATTTTCACACAAATATGGTGCCCCCTAAGCATGCCGGTTTATGCAACGATCGCTCTCTGGATCGCAGTGCAGCGCTGGAACACATACGGCGACGCGTTATGGTTCACAACGACCAGAGCTCTTCAACCCCTGCAACTGCTTTTATACAGATTAGTCCGGTCACAGACGGAGTCCTTTGATCTCGACCCGTCGGTCGCTTTTGAACTGGTACCGCCCGAGGGCTTACAAGCAGCCGCAATAATGTTTACAACGATCCCGATACTGCTGGTATACCCGTTCCTGCAAAGATTTTTCGTAAAAGGCGTGACTCTTGGCTCTGTAAAAGGATAGCAGCCGCAGTAAATGGATCAATAAAGTTCAAGCAGAACTAAAAATAGTGAACATCGTTTAAGTATATGTGCTCAATACTTAAATGTTGGGATAAAGAAATCATACAACAAAATTTTAGGAGGAGAACAATGAAAAAACGTATACTGGCAACACTGATCGCAGCCATCATGCTGGTAGGCTTGCTCGCTGCATGCGCAGGCGACCCACCGGCACCACCGGCACCACCTCCCGCAACACCTGTACCGTCAACACCTGCACCACCGCCACCCGAACCGCCTCCGCGTGAGCCCGACGATTTCCGCGGACAAGCCGGACATGGTTGGAATCCGCTTGATTACGGCGGCGCATTCGAACGTTTTGACAACAACGTACACTTAACGATCGGCACATTTGACCGTGGACGCGACGACGTACCGCCGATCCCGGACAACTACTGGACCCGCTGGGTACAAGAATACTTTGGCGATAACCTCAACATCACCGTCGAATATGTACCGATCAACCGCGGAGATACAATGACAGCGTATAACCTGCTGTTCTCTGCAAATAACGCTCCGACTATCCTGTCAGAATTTGACTTTGATAAAGTTACAGAATGGTGGGATGAAGGTGCGCTCATCGATATCGATCGTGCACAATTCCAGGATGTGGCACCGACCTGGGTAGAAAACTCCGGCGGATTTGAAAAATGGGATCCTTTCATGCTCGGCGGCGGCACCTATTTAGCCCCGGCACTGCGTCCCTTCTGGGATACAAACTACAACTGGGTCACATTCTATCGTCTGGACTGGTATGAAGAGCAAAACCTCGGACGTCCGACATCATACGAAGAGTGGCTGGCAGCACAAGTTATCTTTAAAGAAGCTTACAATCTTCCTTATACACTTGATGTGACCGGTTTCACAAACAACTTCCAGTTTTATGATTTTAATCCGTGGCCGGTTGATGAGAAATACTGGGCTATGTATTCATGCGTCAGTGTACCGAGTCTTCCTGCAGAAGGTGCACGCAGAGCACTTTGGCAAATGAATGAACAGTATCAGCTTGGTCTTATCAATCCTGAGTTCGAGCTTGACGAAGGCGGAGCTGCCGGCGTACAAACACAAGCACTCCAGGCGTTTGTAAATGGTAACCTCTATCGTCACTCATTCTTTGCACAAGGCTATATTCCGGAGCTCGAAGCTTTCTACGAAAATAACCCCGGTGCAAAGCTTGGTATAATGTGGAATAACACAGTAAACTACAACATGGGAGACGAACTCGGATACAGAACACATCCGCAAGAACGTGCAACAAATCCTGCAGGCTTCTTCGTAGGTTTCTCATCATCTGCATCCGACGATGAGATAAAAGCAGCATACATGTACCTCGAGTGGCTGGCACAACCGGATGTTCTTGAGTACTTCCAATGGGGTGAAGAAGGCATCACATTCGAATATGGCGCAGATGGCTTCAAAATCCTAAATGCTCAGGACAATCAGGGCGATATGTGGATGGGTCATCAGGGCAACAAAGACTATTGGGCACTCGTAGTTGAACTTCGTGTCCAGGGCGACGCACTCACAACCGCAACAAACGTCATCCCGATGGGTCTTCCGGATTCAGATCGCCTGAGACAAGAACAAGCAGACAGATACTCATATCTCAGAACACGTGCAGACCACGGTCTGACCTACAATGACCCGATGATCGGAACTGCTATACCGGCATTAGGCGAGCACAGAGGTGCATTGGCAGCTCTCTTCCAACAGCTTGCAACACAGCTTGTTAAAGCCGATCCGACAGCATTTGAAGATATGTATCAACAGCATGTTGCTGCATACAGAGCAGCAGGCTATTCAGAGATCGAAGAGCAGCGCGGAAGAGCATTCGACAATGGCTTCGTGACAAGACTCAATCCGATAGCTCGCGGTGATGAGCCATTCTCATGGTGGCCGATAGGCTCTGTAACCAACAACGTATACAACTAGAGCCTCGTTAAAAACCCGATGAGTTAAAAAGCAACGGGAACCCTCTCGCCGGGCGAGAGGGTTCCCAAAGAAGGAAATCAATAATATCCTTAAGAATTTATCAGTTTTCTCTGATAATAGAGGTTAAGTGATGATAAAAATCGATTTTGATAAGAATATAGTGCTTGAAAAGATAGACAAAATGGTTCGCAAAACACTGTCTATGGATCTGGTTTGGGACTGGCCGTGCGGCGTTGCATATTACGGGATCTCCGAAGCGATAGCGGTCACGGGGAACGATGAATACAAAGAAGGTTTACGCGAGCGTGTTGATAATCATATACGTCTCGGATTGCCTTCGTGGAACGTAAATGCATGTGCAATGGGTCATTGCTTATTATCATTATATCAGCTGACTGATGAAGAGAAGTATCTTGATATTGCTTTATCCAAAATCGATTATTTGAGAAACGATGCGCTGCGATTTGGTGATAATGTACTTCAGCATACCGTTTCATCTAAAAATGACTTTCCGGAGCAAGCATGGGCGGACACATTGATGATGGCGGCATTTTTTATGCTTCGTGCCGGTGTGCTGCAAGGTGATAAAGACCTGATAAATGACGCTCTTAACCAGTATTACTGGCACATCGAATATCTGCAAGACCCGGCGACCGGATTGTGGTATCACGGTTATAACAATTTACAAAAAGATCATATGTCCGGCTTCTTTTGGGCACGCGCAAACGCCTGGGCAGCGTATACTATGAGCCAGGTAAACAAGGTCTTGGCAGAACCGTACCTTTACCCGCAGTACATGGATGTAGATTGCTCTTTACGTGACCAGCTTACCGGACTCAAGCAATTGCAAACAAAGGACGGTCTGTGGCGCACGATTCTTACTGATGAAGAATCATACGAAGAGCTGTCAGCCAGCGCCGGAATAGCCGCAGCAATGGTTGCCAATCGCAATCCTCTCAACACAGGATCAGCAGAAAAAGCATATAAAGGTATTCTTGCCAATATCTCCGATGACGGCCGTTTGCTGAATGTTTCCGGAGGAACTGCTGTTATGCGCGACCTTGAAGGCTACCGCAGGATTTCCCGCAAGTGGACACAAGGTTGGGGGCAAGGTCTCGGGCTTGCTTTCCTGACCGGTTTGATAAAATAATAATGACCAATACAGATCGCCATTAGGAGAACATAAATGATCAAAGGCGGTTTTACATTACCGGGAGAATCCGGATACGAAAAGTTAACACTGGAGCTCGCAGAGCGCTGGGGTGCCGACGTTATAAGAGACAGTGACGGCACAAGGCTCTCCGATGAGATCCTTGATACAGAGTATCGTATATATTCAACAGTTTGCCCAGTCCGTGAGCACAATGAATGGATAAGGGCAAACGAATCGACACGTCAACAAACATTTTTGTGTACATCACCAAGAACCGCGGAAGGTGATACATTAAAAATCCGTTTGCTTGACGACTTTTTTGAGGAGCAGTTTCAAGTAAATTACACAACAGAAGGAATGAAATATTGGCAGGTATTCGACAGGACCACCGAACAGGAAATACCCGCTAATAAATGGTCATATGATTCTGAAACCGGTATCATTACGATCGAAACAGTTTTCTTAAGGCAGTATACAGTAAGCTTCCTGGCATGGCGGATATGGGAAGAGATATCAATGTACAATCATGTCACCAACAATTGGGATAAAGAGCATCTGATGCAGTTGAATCCTTACCGTCCGGAAGCTCTGGATTATCTTAAAGAATGGATGAAAACATGGTGCGAAGATAATCCGGACACAGATGTCGTACGTTTTACTTCGCTTTTTTACAACTTTGTCTGGATATGGGGTTCAAATGCAAGAAACCGCCATATTTTCACCGATTGGGCAAGCTACGACTTTACAGTCTGTCCCGAAGCGCTGGATGATTTTTCTGTGGAATACGGCTATAGTTTATCTGCAGAGGATTTTGTTCGAGGCGGCAGGTACTTCGCCACACATCGTGTGCCCGATCAAAGAAAGCGGGATTGGATGGATTTCATCGGGAGATTCGTCCGGCGGGCAGGACGTGAGCTGATCGATATAGTGCATGATGCCGGTAAGCTTGCGTATGTTTTTTATGATGATAACTGGGTTGGACTTGAACCGTACAACGGCTGCTTCGCAGAGTTCGGATTTGACGGACTTGTGAAATGTGTTTTTTCAGGTTACGAGGCACGTTTATGTGCAGGCGTTCCGGTTGATACACATGAAATACGCTTTCATCCGTATCTCTTTCCGGTAGGTCTCGGCGGCTCACCGACATTTGCACCGGGCGGGGAACCTTGTAAAGATGCTTTAACATACTGGATCCACATACGGCGCGCACTTTTGCGTGAGCATATAGAACGCTGCGGGTTAGGCGGGTATTTGAGTCTGACAAATGAGTACCCGATGTTTTTAGAAGCAATGGATATAATTCTGGAGGAGTTTCGTTGTATATCGAAACTGCACGATAACGGTCCGCCGGTCGCACTTAAACCACGAGTTGCTATCCTGCATGCCTGGGGCAAGTTGAGAACATGGACATTATCCGGGCATTTCCACGAAACGCCGGAGCATTTACTCATACATGTGCTTGAAAGCTTGTCAGGACTTCCTTTTGATGTTGAGTTCATTTCTTTTGAAGATGTAGCTGCAGGGATACCTAATAACATCGATGTGATAATAAATGCCGGTGCTGCAGGTGATGCCTGGAGCGGCGGTGTTTACTGGAGAGATACTAAAGTAGTTGATAATCTGACAAAATGGGTGTATGAAGGCGGTGCATTCATAGGGATCGGAGAACCCTCGGCACTTGAAGGCGGACACAAATTCCTGCGGATGGCACATGTTCTCGGCGTGGACATAGATAACGGCGATTACACACGGCATGGCAGATGGGATTATAGCGTAGATGAATTACCCGGTCTCATTCCCGACGGTGTAACATTGCTTAGCAGGCATAATGTCATGCTTACCGGCGATTCTACGCGAGTATTGGCTGAAAAGGATGAAAACGCAGTGATCGCTTCAAATGCTTTCGGAAAAGGAACGGGTCTGTACTGCACCGGGTTTCTGCATACGCATGCAGCACCGCGATTATTACAGAATATGATTTTGTTTGCATCAAAAAACAGCCTGTATCCGGAATATACTACAGATGACGCACTCGTCGAAGCAGCATATTATCCGGACTCAAGCAAGCTGGCATTGATCAACAACAGTCAACTGGCACGTTTAGCTTCATGCACAGTTAACAGCGTTAAACATACTGTGGAGTTAAAACCATTTGAACTGAAAATTCTGGAGTTATAGTATACGCTATCAAAATATGCAATAGCATCGGTCAACCTGTACCTTAAGCGTGTTTATTCTTCATTTCTTGCCTCAGTAAGCGTTTCTTCTACGGAGAAACGCTTATCAAATACAGGCCATATCCACATAAGCGTCAGCAGCCATGAGATCACAAAGAAAAACGCCGGCAGCAGTGGAATGAGTAAATAAGTTATCTGTAAAAACATAAAGAATGCGACCCAGGGAAGCAGACCGAATATAGATCCCATAAAGCTTCTCCCAAAATTTGAAAAAGCCAGTATAAAACTGTTTTTTACTATGGTATATGCACCAAGCTTTATATAAGCAAAATGCAGGAATATATATGGTGAGACCATATTGAACAGAACAAGCAGTATTAAACCGGCTAATATCCATATCGGATCTACGTTCAATGGTTCTACAACTCCCTCGAGCTCTTCCGGAACAAACCCGTCCAGAATGATCGGTAACCAGAACATAAAGAATTGAGTATATATAAAAGTAGCACATAATATTCCGGATAAACCCGCCTGCCTAAGGTTCTCCCGGAATTTTCGCTTAAAATCATCCCATACAAAACCGGGGTCATCACGAAGCATTCTCGTAATGCAGAAAAAAGCCGCCGCCATCGCACCGCCTACCGGATACGTGGCGGCAATAGAAAGTCCCAGACCAATAGGCAAAATGTTCGCCAAACCTAAAACAAAAAAAACCGAAGAAGGGATCAGGCAGAGAAAAAACAAGAAATTTATCTTCATAAGATCTCTGTACTCTCTTACCAATATCTCAAAAAAACGAACGACCCCTTTTTTTCGGGGTTCATCCTTCGGGACGCCCGGACCCGCTTTGGAAAAGTCACGTGTAAAAAAACCCATTATATAAATTGCCTTTCTGCGGAATAAATTGGCTGTTTATGTGGTATAGTATAATATATATTGCGATACTATGCAAAGCTTATTGTGAGCAGATATCATAAGGAGGTGCAGTGTGAGAGTTCAGCGTAATATCCCGCTTGATCAAGTGAAAATCAAAGACGGGTTTTGGAGCAGGATCCAGGATCTGGTGCGCGATGTCGTGATCCCGTATCAGGCAGATGTCATGGAGGATAAGATCCCGGGCGTTGAGAAAAGCCGTGCTATCGCAAACTTCCGGATAGCGGCAGGTGAGATGGAAGGCGAGCATTACGGATGGGTTTTCCAGGATAGTGATCTGGCAAAATGGCTTGAGGCAGTTGCGTACTCTCTATCTATACATCCTGACCCGGAACTGGAAAAAAAGGCTGATGAAGTCATTGAACTCATAGGACGTGCGCAGGAGTCTGACGGATATCTAAACACATATTTTACACTGATGCACCCGGACAGAAAATGGCAAAACCTGCACGACTGTCATGAGCTGTATTGCTCCGGACATATGATCGAGGCTGCAGCAGCATATTATGAAGCAACCGGAAAAGATATATTATTGAAAATAATGCGTAAAAACGCAGATTTGATATGCAACCGTTTCGGCCATGACAAAACACGCGGGATACCCGGACATCAGGAAATAGAGCTTGCTCTTTTTCGCTTATATGAAATTACCGGCGAGAAAGCATACTTAGACACAGCTCTGTATTTCATCAATGAACGCGGCAGTGAACCGAGCTATTTTATTGAAGAAGGAAAAACAAGAGGCTGGTACCAATGGAGCAGGGATACAGAGGATAGGGAATACGCACAGAATCACGCACCGGTACGTGAACAGGACAAGGCTGTCGGGCATAGCGTCCGCGCTGTTTACATGTATTCTGCAATGGCTGATCTGGCAGCAGAAACCGGGGATAAAGAGCTGCTGGATGCGTGTGAAAAGCTCTGGGAAAACATAGTACAAAAACAGATGTATATCACAGGTGGTGTTGGTTCCACAGTTCATGGTGAAGCCTTTAGTATAGATTATGATCTTCCGAATGCTATAACATACTCCGAGACATGCGCTTCGATCGCAATGTGCTTTTTTGCAAGACGTATGCTTGAGATCAAACCGTCAGGTGAGTATGCAGACGTTATAGAACGTATGATATACAACACAGTGCTCGCCAGTATGCAGCTTGACGGGAAGAGATTTTTCTATGTAAACCCTCTGGAAATCGTTCCCGGCATCTCCGGTATTGTAAAAACGCATAAGCATGCATTACCGCGGCGTCCCGAATGGTACGCTTGTGCATGCTGCCCACCCAATGTCTCCCGACTGCTGATGTCTTTGGGCAGATACGCGTGGGGCGAAGGCGGCGATACTGTGTACAATCATATGATCATAGGGGGATATGCAACGTTCAAAGCAGCGGGTGGAGTGACGATCGAATGTGACAGTAAGTATCCCCGGGAAGGAAATGCGATTTATATTGTAAGCCCGGTAAATGATGAAGCAGAGTTTTGTTTTGCTGTTCATATACCGGTATGGTGCAGAGAAGCCGCATTTTCGGTCAATGGTGAACGATTTGAACCAAAAATCAAAGAAGGTTATGCATATATAATACGCAATTGGAAAACCGGAGATAAGCTGGAGGTAGACTTCCTTTTGCCTGTACTCAGGATTTACTCAAACCTTGCAGTCAGCACCAATGCAGGACAGGTCTGCTTGCAAAAAGGACCCATCGTATACTGCTTTGAAGAGGCAGACAATGGCCCGCAGCTTGCCGCTTTACGACTGCCGTCAGACGCTGAAATAAATGAAACTGAAATAGAAAGCGGTATATTAAAAGGAGTCCCGGTATTAACAGCAAAAGGAATAAGAGAGATAAGAAAAGCAGAGGAAAGTAAACTGTACACAGAGCAAAAACCAATAACGGAACCCGTGAACCTTCTGGCAATACCGTACCACACATGGAGCAACCGTGAACCCGGTGAAATGCGTGTATGGATAAGAGAGTAGTTTAGGTTCTTTAAAATTGTAAAATATAATTAATGAATACAAAGGAGTCAACTATGAACCGTTTGATCATCAACAGTAAAAATAGAAAAAATGTCATAAACAGGCATATTTACGGACATTTCTCGGAGCATCTGGGCAGATGCATTTATGGCGGGATGTTTGTCGGCGAGGATAGCAGTATTCCAAATAAAAAGGGAATGCGAACCGATGTCGTGGACGCACTTCGGCACATAAAAGCACCGAATCTGCGTTGGCCCGGCGGATGCTTTGCCGATGAGTATCATTGGAAGGACGGCATCGGTCCGAAAGAGAACCGGAAAAGGATGGTAAACACTCATTGGGGTGGAGTTGTTGAGGACAACTCATTCGGGACACATGAATTCCTGGAACTTTGCGATCAGATCGGCTGTGAACCGTATGTAAACGGGAATGTAGGAAGCGGAACTGTACAGGAGATGCAGGAATGGATCGAGTATATGAACTTCGATGGTGAATCACCCATGACGACCCTCCGGGCAGAAAACGGCCGAAAAGAGCCGTGGGGTGTGAAGTACATCGGAGTCGGCAATGAAAACTGGGGCTGCGGCGGCAACATGAAGCCGGAGTATTATGCCGATGTTTATCGTCACTATCAGACTTATTTGCGTAATTTCGGAGAAAACAAACTGTATAAAATAGCTTGCGGTGCGAGCGATTTTAATTACCATTGGACAAAGGTATTGATGGAAAAGGCAAGATGCTACATGGACGGGCTTTCACTCCATTACTATACGATAACATCCGGCAGCTGGCAGGATAAAGGAAGTGCTGTCGATTTCACAAAAGATGAATACTACCAAACAATAAGCAGAGCACTTAAAATGGAGCAACTCGTTGAAAACCATATCCGGATCATGGATCATTATGACCCGGAAAACAAGGTTGGTGTGATAGTCGACGAGTGGGGAACATGGCATAACGTAGAAGAAGGCACAAATCAGGGATTCCTGTATCAGCAAAACACGATGCGCGATGCATTAGTGGCAGCTGTGACACTCAACATATTCAACAGGAACTGCCGCCGTGTCGTGATGGCAAATCTTGCACAAACTGTCAACGTGCTGCAGTCGGTGATCCTCACAAAAGACGATAAAATGCTGCTCACACCGACATATCACGTCTTCGATCTATATAAAGGACATATGGACGCAACACTGATCGACAGCTACGTAGAAAGCGTACAAACAGGAACCGAAGATGCACTCGTTCCAAATCTCGATGTAACAGCAAGTCAGGACAAAAACGGTAAAATACATATAACACTGTCTAACCTTTCAGCAGACGAACCCAAAGAAATCGACTGCATTATCTCAGGCAAAAAAGACGCCAACCTCTCCGCAAGGATCCTAAGCGGAAAGATCGACGCCAAAAACGACTTTGACTCACCGGAAGCAGTAAAAGTAATCAATTTTACCGACATAACCCCCACACCTGACGGCTGCCGCTTCACGATCCCGGCATGCTCGGTGATGGAGATATGTGTTAGTTCTTAGCAGTAATTGTTGTTGTTTGTAATGCGCGATTATCCCATCCGGTGCTATTGGCGGATTTGTACGTAACAATTGCGTAATATGACCTACCTGCAACACCCTTATACGTTACTGTACTGCCGTGTAATGCTTTATTACTCCCCATCATTGTTGGTGTACTTGTATGGACAAATGTTCCAACGTGTCTTCCATTTTCATGAATTTCTATTCTGGTTGATCCTATCTCTGTCATCGTTCCGGTACCGGTTATGCTGAACGAAACAGTTATATTTCCGTTTGAACCTGCCGTTATCCCTGCGCTGTAAGCACTTATGTAATAACTTGCGCGGGCAGATGCTATAGGCACTATGAGATATGCTAAAAGCATTATAATCATAAGACTTGCCAGTATTCGTTTTGATTTTATATAAGTATTTTCCATTTTATCACCTTTCATAAATTGAGTTAATCATTAGCTGTGCATCACCTTTGGTTATATCACCAGTAAAAAAGCATTCAATATTTTGGTTATTCCACACTACTTTTAAGTAATCCATATTTGACAATATAAAATGGTCAATTCCATTACGGCGGTAAATTTCTACATCCTCATCATTTCTTTCATATATTACACCATCATTGTGAGAAAGGTAGGTTAATTGGATTAGTAAAAAATCATTACCGTTTTCCAGCTGAGTCATGAACAATATTTTATCTGATAACTCAAGAACAATTAGATCAATCAACTCAAACCCTTCAGGAATCCAAGACGGAGCAACTAATTCAGTTATACCGTGTTCAACTAATGCTTCATGCAAGCCAATGAGCTCCATATTGATGTGTGCAGAGGTCGTTCTATTTGAAAACCCGAAAGTTTCACGACTCCATTGAGTAATGGATTGCCAAAATGAACTACCGAGAGCAGTTGTACTAAAAAACAAAGTGGAAAAAACTATGAACACTGCGGCGACAATGCCAAGACGTTTTAACCTAACAAACCTGCGAGGTTTGATTCTTGATTTAGAAGGGTTTTGCCTATTTTGGCTATGGCTCAACGTGTCCTTACCTTCATTATCCCAATCATAAAGAGATTCAGCATCGTTAGTATATGGAAGATAACTTTCTTTAAACGATTGGAATGCAATGTTGACATCAGGATGTTGGTCACATATGTCTTTTTTTTCTTTTTCTTCAAGCACCTCCATTATTTTTAAGATATAGCATGGATCAAGTTCTTCAGCATTTTCTGAATATATATCAAACCTTAGAAGATCTCTCAAATCGCTGCTACTCATGCTATTTAATATATTGTTCTTATTCTGCTTTTCGTTATTACCAGCCATAGCCATGAACTCCCTTCTGAATATATATGTACTCAGAGCAGTAAAAAGGGACATATATGATAAATCATATATCTCTTTGATAGTCGTCTTTGAGTTTTTTCTTTATTCTCTGAACTCTCTTTTTACACGCATCGACCGTTAATCCAAATTCTTGTGATGCTTCAAGCATTGTATATTTATCTAATACTATTCTTGTTAATAATTTAAAATCTTCACTATTGGCAATATCACCAAAGATTAGTTCAAATCCTTGTTTTGTAGAAATACTTGAGTCTTCGATTTTTTCCAACTCAATATCGTAAATAAAATATTTACTGATCACTGCTCGATTCTTTTGCATATTTCTAATAACATTTCTTAATGTATTAACCAGCCAACCCTCCGGATTCACACTAGTACGAAAAACATCGATTTTAGCACATGCGATTCTAAATGTATCCTGAACAGCCTCTTCGCTTAATGATTTATCGCTTAAGATACACATGGCATACGACAATAGCTTATTAAACATTCTCATATAATGCATTTCAATAAAAGCTTCTTATTCCTTATTGAGCATATTCATCCACCTAATTACACTCGAGATAGTTTAATTATATCATAAAAATGTGATTAGCTTGTCCCTTTTTTGTGCTCTGTGTACATATATAGAGTAAGAGGGAAGATTCTCAATGGGGACTCAAAATGAAAAATAGGTTTTTACGCTCTATAGCAAGAAAATTTTAAGTATAAATATGTAGAATTATTAAAACATAAAATGCCATATGTTTCAGCAGTTCTGTATGCTTTAATAAATAAGTTTAAGAATATCAACTAGTGAATCTGTCTTTTTTATTTAAGTTGTATATCTATGTCATTTAATATTTATCTGATACAATAAGAGAGTACAGAGTAATTAACTTTCAGAAACGTCACATAGATAATAGGAGCATATATATGGTTGATGATAAAAAAGAACGCGTGAATGCAAAAAGATCACTGATTATCACGATATTTCTATTTATGGCAATAATCATTTTACCTGTAATGATAATTATATTAAGGGATTATTACTTTCATGTTCCAAAGCATACATCAACTGCTCTTGTGGATATATATGATTTAATGGATACTCTTAACGACTTAGTAAAATATCCGTCATATTTCCCGGAGGGATTTAACTTTTATGAAGACGATAGTGGGCAAATTGGTGTTGAAATAAGAGGTCAGTTTACATATAGAGGAAATCCTTCAAAAAGAAAAGGAGAAGATTTCTTCGAATATAGTATAACTTGTTCAAATGAAACAATTAATGGGGAGGATCGATGGCGATTAAGTACAGTTAGTATGTGGCATAACATACGGGACTTTATTTATAGAGGAAGTGGATTCCCAGAGGACAGAATGACTTTTATACATCATGGAGAAAATTATAATCTTTATTTCTACTTTTTTGAGCATGAAGACTCGCTTGTGTACAGCTATTGGTTCTTTAGTAATGAAAGAGAGCACACATATTACTCATTTGGTTTTTACTTTACAGATCAACAAACTGGAAGGAACGTTAAAAAGGAGGTTTATGAGTTTTCATTAGATGAAGCAGAAAAAATGTACTCTTCGTTAAAGGTCTACGAAGAAATGAAACAGTTCCTACATCCTATATTTCCATGATAAAAATTACATATAACGGAGGTCGCTACTATGAAGCGCAAATTAGTTTGTCTCTTAATATTGATATCATTGCTAGTAGGTTTACACACTTCTGCTGTTGCGCAACCAGAGAATTTCATCAACGAGGATTCTACGGAAGAGTTCGATATAGAAATATATAATGGGCATTGTTTAAAAGAGGATTGTTCCGAACATTTATATAGCATTGAGAATACTAGAAAAAGTGAATCAAAATATGAAGATTCAGCTGAATTGATTAATCCACAAGATAAAATTGCAATTCAAAGAAGCAGGTGTTATATAGAAGAAGACTTTGATAGGTTAGCAAACCAATTCTATCCACATTACTTAAATCTAATTGATCCTAATGATTTATTAGAAGAAGTAACGGATGAAGAATTGATAGTTGCTGTGTCTTTATTGGATAGAACATTAGATGATATTTCGCGATTTGGTATAGTTTATGACGCAGTAAATAGACCGCTATTTCTTCTTGTTGAGTTTAAGTTTGGCGGTTTTGTGCTTGTGTTGCGTACATTACAGATTCCATGGGAATACTCACGTACAAGCGAAGGCAGTCCATATTCTAATCATTTTGAAAATAAATTGCTATATCTCGGTTTACTCGCTCACGCAGCCATAAAGGACAATGAAGTATTATTACTACATACAGGAGAACAAGTTTCTGAAGATGACTTAATACTTTCTGCAATTAGCATTAATAATACTGTACACAGAGCAACAGAACAAATATTAAATACCAATGATTTCGAAGATGAACTAACTGTTGATGAAAATCAACCTTTGCGTATAACAAATAACAACGTGATTTACTATGAAGCATCTAATCAGCACTTAGAACAAAATGAGTTTACAATCTCAACAATGCCAAGCGTAGCAAATAATTCAACATCGAGTATGTCTATAAATAGTAGTTATATCCGCTCAATGCCTTTTGGCTATAATGATAACGGTGATTGTGGATATGTTGCAGGTGCACAAGTTTTACGATATTTTCAATATTTTAGAGGGTTGGATATACCAAGCACTGCAAGTCATATAGATCCTTTAAAAAATACTATAAAAAGTCATAAAATTGTCAGTGGTAATGGGACTATACCACACAATGTAGCAGATGCAATAAATATTTATCTTGGCACTATATCAACAACAAGAACAATAAGGCATCATGCGCGGTGGGGTCTCCTTGGGTTACCGGGAATAAATCAGCTTAATATAGGGAATCCAATAGTGCTTCTTGGAACTAGTAGTATTACAGGAATGCATGCAATGTTGTGTTATGGATATGAGAATAACTATCTATCTGAGACAATTAGTTATAAAGTGCATACAGGGTGGCATGGCAGTAGTAGTTCTATTGCAGGATGTGTAAATTATGTTAACAATAATTTATGTAATGGAGGATTCCGCGACGAATACTTTATTTCCAGTTTCCTGGTCGCTGGTTCAGTATGGTTAGAAGAGCTTCCATCATCACATACTCACAATTACCCAAGTAATGCTAGTTTTATTATTGGGAGTTACGATTACTATAAATGCCAAAGTTGTAATTTGATACAACGAAGAACCCATACGCACAATTATGTTATTGACTTCAATCAACCCGCATCTTGTACGTCAAAAGGGGTCGTACTCCGTCGTTGTACAACTTGTCAGTATTCATTTAGCAGTGAAACACCTGAACTGGGACATCTATGGAATTCGTGGACGACAACAACTGCTGCGACTTGCACTGCGAAAGGTAGTCAACGGCGTGCATGTACGCGAAACTCAATACACATAGAGACACAAGATATTCCTATTTTAAACCATTCTTGGGGTGCATGGACAACAGTAACAATTGCAACCTGTACTGCAACTGGAAGTGAAAGGCGTACATGTTCACAAAACACTTCACATACAGAATCGCGTAACACTTCGATAAATTCAACGAACCATAATTGGGGTGCGTGGTCGACTGTAACTGCTGCGACTTGTTCGTCGACCGGTTCAAGAAGACGCACATGTACGCGAAATTCTACTCACCAAGAGACCCAATCCATCTCGATAGATCCAGCAAACCATAACTGGGGTGCGTGGATGTTAACGACTGCAGCAAACTGTGTTGCAACAGGGAGCGAAAGACGTGCATGTACACGAAATACTACACACGCTGAAACTCGTAGCACTCCGATCAATTCAACAAATCATAATTGGGGTGCATGGACGACTACGACTGCTGCGACCTGTACTGCGGCTGGCAGTCAGAGACGATCATGCACACGATTTGCATCACATACTCAGTCACAAAGTATTCCTTCTATAGGTCATAGTTTCCCGAGCAATTTTAATCATACTGCATCACAGCACTGGAGAGTATGCGGAAGAAGTGGCTGTTCTGTTGAAAATGCACGAGGAAGCCACGTATGGTTATCAAACGCAACCCGATGTGCAGTGTGTAATCGTCTTCGTTGATACTTAATGAATAGTATATGCTGATCTATCCAGTACAGGGCGAACAGGTAGAAGCCTTCATCAATTGGGGCAACCGTGAAAGCGAAGAAAACCCGAATAATAACAGAATGCTTTGGTACATAGATATTGAGTGAGCCTCCAGAAAGGGAGACGGTTCATCTGTTTGTGATTAGGCAGATGAACCGTTTCCCCGTTTGTTTTATTACCTTAAAATACAAATCCTGTTGACACCACCCTTTAATCCTGCGATCGGACCGGGTACTGATTTACCTTCGACAGGTTCACCGAAATAATCGGTGTTCAGTTCCAGACAGCTTCCGTCAAAATTCTCAAAGTCTGCGTCCACTAGAATTACGCGACCAAGTGTGTGTGTGTTATGAGCGTCTGATTTAAAAGAATCGAATCCTTCCGGCATTGTGATGTCAAGGAATACCTTACCGTCTTCTTTTTCGATTGAGAATTTTGCATCGAACTCCGGTTTATTCAACTTATCGGTTTCCTTATTAAATGCTTCTGCGCCATTTGTGTAAACATTGCCGGCAACATA
>Ga0123356_10001376_pt1 | contig 26943 bp, 24 predicted proteins | sample TergutEmb28metaG_2_FD_92546 | JGI IMG/M metagenome (GOLD analysis project Ga0123356, IMG submission 92546) | Embiratermes neotenicus P3 segment gut microbial communities from Petit-Saut dam, French Guiana - Emb289 P3 | ecosystem: Host-associated > Arthropoda: Insects > Digestive system > Gut ...
AATTTTATCAATGAGTTTAAGCGGGGTTTTTCACCGGCAAAGCTTGAGGGTTTGGCTGATCATTTGTGGTCTTGGCACGAGTTTTTCTACTCTAAATTAAATATCTTAAATTAGGTCACTGCCAAAATTTCTTTATGCACCACGCCACCTTTTGACCTGTAATCATGGGTAATTTTGCTCTTTTTATCGTCCTTGTCGCGCCTACCCTGTAATTTTTCCCCCGACTGGTATGACGCATTGGCTATTGAGTGGAGCTTTTCGCCCGCCCGATACGCCGCCGCGCCCGTCGCGGAACGTCCGGAGCTTCTGCCGATAATCTTTGCGACAAAATAATAAATCGCCATTGCGGACACCCCCGACAAAAATACCTTCAAAACAGCATATTCCGTAGTGTTTGTCCACTATGCGATGTTGCGAAGCAACATATCGTTACGCCCTTCTTAACGGACGGGCGCGAACACAAAATGCCCCTGCTAAGAGTGGTTACCACTCACAGCAGGGGCAAAAATGTCCGCGCCTATCCGGTTTTTGAGGAGCCGCCGAAAAACGCGAGTCTCATGGAGGCGATGAGTTTTTCGGCAGTCCTTAGTCCTTATATCAGTTTTTTAATTGTAGCACCTATAGCACCTAATATTTAGAACATTTCAAATAAACCAAAGCCCTCCCCACAATCCATCAAAAGAGCTAAATACACACGAGCTAAATCTATACAAATAATATATCTCGCTTCGACATAGAGGGCAAACACATGAAAAACGATAATGATAAAAGCAAAAATGATGCTAAAGATAATATTCAGAAGATTGCCGCTATAGCTACTATTATAGCCGCTATCGTCACGGTATTTATGTTTGTAACCGGATACGCCTCGTTACCTGAATTTCTCACAGGCAACCGTAACCCACAGGTGAACTCAACAGCGGCTATTCTAAATATAGTCTGTTGGGGAATTATTATAGCCCTTTCGTGTATAGCCGTTACAGCAATGATTTTATCCGTAACAATCTATAAAACCCACCGCAGTAAGCTACTCACGATAGGTTTTGTATTAATTGCTATTGCTCTTGTTATCGGCGTTTGTGCCTTTATTTATATTTCACCATCACCAATGCCACCCACACCATCACCCACAACCCCGCTCTTGCCAACAACACCTAACCCAACGGCTACGACACTCACCCCCGTTAAATCTTGGTCGTGCGGCGACAATCTGACAGGGATTTTATTCAACACGGGTCTGCTGGAAATAAGCGGCACAGGAGCTATGTGGGATTGGAACAATTCAACTAATCGAGCACCATGGTATGGGGACAGAAATTCTGTAAAAACCGTTGTTATCTCCAACGGTGTAACGCGCATTGGGAACTTTTCATTTCATCATTGTAGCAGTTTTGAGAGTGTTGTTATTCCTAAGAGTGTGACCGTTATTGGCGGACATGCATTTTCACAGTGCACCGGTTTGGTAAGCGTTGATATTCCAAGCAGTATAACCAACATTGAGGAATATACGTTCTATAATTGCAGTAGTTTAGTAAATGTTGATATTCCTAATGGTGTGACCGTTATTGGCGGACATGCATTTTCACAGTGCACTAATTTAGTAAGTGTTAATATTCCGAGCAGTATAACCAACATTGAGGAATATGCGTTCTATAATTGCAGTAGCTTGGTAAGCGTTGTTATTCCTGAAGGTGTGACCAGCATTGAGAATAATGTGTTTTCTCAATGTACTAATTTGGCAAGCGTTAATATTCCAAACAGAGTAACTATCATTGGGGACTATGCGTTTTATAATTGCAGTAGTTTAGTAAGTGTTGATATTCCTAAAAGCGTAATCAGCATTGGTATTCGAGCGTTTTATAATTGCAGAAGTTTAGTAAGTGTTGATATTCCTAAAAGCGTGACCAGTATTGGTATTCGAGCGTTTTATAATTGCAGAAGTTTAGTAAGTGTAAGCATTCCCGAAAGTGTGACCGCTATTGGGGAAAGTACGTTCTATCGTTGCAGTAGTCTTGTAAGTGTCACTATTCCTAAGAGTGTGACCAGCATTGGAAATAGTACGTTTGCTAATTGTAGCAAGTTAACAAGTGCGACATTCTTAGGAAATGCACCCTCATTATTTGGTGATGATGTCTTTTCGGATGTTGCTAAGGGGGGCTTTACCATCTATTATCAGCAGGGGACGGTTAACTGGACGACACCTAAGTGGAATGGTTATTCAGCAAAACCGTCAAGTTAATTATTTATAATGTATTACAAGAATGATTTCCGACGATTCATCCATTTTTTTGTTAATTATTAGCGGATTCGTTCGATTGTTTGATTTTTCTCTCTTGTTTTTTCTTGCTCTCGTTTGACCGCTTCGGCGCGGTTGTGTTCTTCGGTTAGGATTCTTGCCTGGTATGGGGGCAGATTATTGATAACCGCTTGGAAGTGTTCGCTTCCGATGGTGTTGAGCTGTCGCTCGATTTGCTCCTGTGTTTATTGCGCCGCTTTTTCGGCTTTGAGCTGTTTTTCTAATTCCGATACGTAGGGGTTTTGCTAGTAAAGCTTGTGGGTTTTGTGGGCAAACTGCCGCGCTTAAAGTTGTCCATAGCCCCGCTTTTGGGCTGTGGGCAGCTTTGGCAGTTTTCCATAAAATCCCAAACGGAAATTTTCGCTTGTCGCGAAGCGAAAACGACGCCTGCATGCGGCGTTTCGAAAATAACCATAAGCCGTCCTGCCTTGAGCGTTTGACGCTCACAGCCGGGACGGCTATTTTTATAAAAAGGCGGAGTGAAGCCACTTTGCTACACTCCTATGAAAATTTCAATTTGCGTCTTCTGATAAAGCCGATAATGCTTTGAATTACGCCGATTTTCTAGCGCATGGCCCTTTTGTAAAGACAGTAAATCCTGCTTTGGAAGTAATCGGTGCTGGTGGTGATGGGGATGGATTGGGTATCGGTGCAGGACATTTTGTTAATGCTAGACGGCGTAATATTGATATGACGTATCTTCTTCACAATAACGGTGTGTATGGCTTAACTAAAGGTCAGGCTTCACCTACACTCAGGCGGGGGTTGAAGACAAAGGCTCTGGTACAGTCCAATATCAATGAGCGTCTTGTGGCTATTTCTGTGACAATTACGTCAGGCTATACTTTTGCGGCGCGTTCCTATGCTTTTGATTTAATGCATCGCGCATGAAGGAGACAATCGCATACCCATTGGTGTTTCTACCAAAACTTGTTAGAGTCCACTTTTGAAGATCGATTTAAGAACCGCATACCGTTCTATTTAGAGAATCCTCCGGCAAGACAGTTACTAAAGAATGTAGATGGGACTTCAACGGTGGATTTGGATGAATTTATGGTGGATTTGAAGTTAGCTTAGAAGTACTTGGGTTTTTTAATCACTGGGTTGTTGGTTGTTGTTTTGTTGTGTTGTTTGCGTAAGCTTTAACCTGGGTGTGTATTTGTCTAAATAGGGATGGTTTGGCGATTGGGGGCTTTTTCTGGTGTCTTATATGTTGAGGTTTTTGTGTATTTTCCACGGTTTTATATCTATGGGTTAAGGAGGATTTGAGGGTTTAATGTAAAAAATTGTTATATAGGCGCTAACTGTAGTGTAGTAATCAAGATCAACAACACTACAAATAAAAGATAGGAAGAACATATAACAAAATGAGATGCCCCTACTGTAACGCAGAAAATTCAAAAACCCTCGAAACACGTGACTCCGCAGAAAACACCACCCGCAGACGCAAAGAATGCATCACCTGCGGTAAACGCTACACCACCTACGAATATCTTGAAACCGTCGAACTCATGGTCCGCAAAAAAGATGGCGAACTTCAACGATTTGATGTCAACAAAATAATCAGGGGTCTCCAAAAATCCTGCGAAAAACGCCCCGTCACCATGACACAGATAAATGAGTTAGCAGATCACGTGCGCCAAGACTTAATGCTCAAAGGCGCTCAAGAAGTCGCATCAGAAGAAATCGGCGACTTAATCATGCAATACTTAAAAAAAGTCGACCGTATCGCCTACATCCGGTTTGCTTCAGTTTACAAACAGTTTGAAGAGCCTGAAGATTTCAGGCGAGTAATTTCGGAAGTGAAGAAAAAATGAAATTCGTATTAAAACGTGATAGTAAATTAGAACCATTCGATCAAGAACGCATCACACAGGCCATCTATAAAGCTGTAAAAGCAGTAGGCGGCAAAGATAAAGAACAGGCGAAAAAAGTCAGCGATGAAGTTGTAGCTGAACTCAACCAAACCTTCGGTGACGATGGCGTCCCCACTGTTGAGGAAATACAAGACCTTGTCGAAAAACGCCTCATCGAAAATGGGCATGCCTCCACTGCCAAAGCCTACATCCTCTACCGTAAACAACACAACGACATGCGCGAACTAGCCTCACTTTTGAGTTCCTCAGACTTGGTAGACCAGTATCTTGAGGTTGAGGACTGGCGAGTCAAAGAGAACAGCAACATGAGTTACTCACTTCAGGGCCTCAACAATTACCTCTCTTCGGCAGTCATCGCCAAATACTGGATAGCCCGCATCTATCCTGAGAGCATCGCGGCATCTCACTTCTCAGGAGACATTCATATTCACGATTTAGGCGTTTTAGGTCCATACTGTGTGGGTTGGGACATAAACGACCTTTTACTCTCCGGTTTTGGTGGAGTCCATGGTAAAATCGAGAGCAAACCCGCTAAACACTTCCGTACCGCACTAGGACAGGTTGTTAACTTTTTCTACACTCTACAAGGCGAAGCAGCAGGCGCACAGGCATTTAGCAACTTTGATACCTACCTAGCGCCCTTCATACGATATGACAATTTAGCTCAAAAAGATGTCGAACAAGCACTACAAGAATTTTTCTTCAACATGAACGTACCCACCCGAGTCGGCTTCCAAGCACCATTCACAAACCTCACCCTAGACTTAACAGTGCCCGACTTCATGAAAAATGAAGCCGTCATCCACAATGGTAAAATCACATCAGACACCTATGGCGACTTTACCAAAGAATTAGAGATGCTTAACTTAGCTTTCGCTGAGGGTATGAAACAGGGTGATGCAAAAGGCAGAGTCTTCACCTTCCCTATCCCCACCTACAACATTACCAAAGACTTCGACTGGGACTCCCCGACTTCACGAGCTATTTTTGAAGTCACCGCCAAATATGGCGTTCCCAACTTTAGCAACTTTGTCAACAGCGACATGAAACCCGAAGACGTCAGAAGCATGTGCTGCCGGCTCCGTATTGATAACCGAGAACTCCGCAAACGAGGCGGCGGCTTCTTTGGAGCCAACCCCTTAACGGGTAGCATCGGTGTTGTCACCCTCAACATTCCCCGCATCGGCTATCTCTCCAAAGACGAAGACGAATTCTTTGAAAAACTAGGCGTTTTGATGGAAACCGCTAAAGCCAGTCTCGAAATCAAACGCAAAGTGCTCGAAGCTTTCACCGATAATGGCCTCTATCCCTACTCTAAACGCTACCTGCGACATGTTAAAGATGGATTTGACAAGTACTGGAAGAACCACTTCTCAACAATCGGTATAGTTGGCATAAACGAGGCACTCATAAACCTACTAGGACAAAACATCGCCTCAAAAGAGGGTCAATCGTTTGCAGTCAAAATCCTCACCTACATGCGTAAACAAATAGCTGATTACCAAGAAGACACAGGCAATATCTACAACCTCGAAGCCACACCGGCAGAGGGCACATCATACCGTTTAGCCCGTCTTGACAAGAAACGCTATCGAGACATTATATTTGCTAATCAAAAACACATAATAGCAGAACATGCCGAACCCTTCTACACCAACTCTTCACAGTTACCAGTAGATTTTGCAGGAGATCTCTTTGAAGCCCTCGAACATCAAGAAACCCTGCAGACACTCTACACAGGCGGTACAAACTTCCATATATTCATAGGAGAACGCTTGCCTACATGGAAATCTGCAGCGGAATTGGTTAAAAAAGTTAGTTGGAACACAAAACTACCCTACTTTACCCTAACCCCAACGTTTAGTATCTGCCCAAGCCACGGCTACACCACCGGCGAGCACAAAATCTGCCCCGTCTGCGGAGCAAAAAACGAAGTTTACAGCCGCGTCGTAGGATACCTCCGTCCAGTCGACCAATGGAACGATGGCAAACAAGCTGAATTTGCCATACGCAAAACCTTTGACCGATCAACAGTAGTGGCGTCAGCACCCTTAACAGTTTAGGTGACCAACACAGTGAAGTTTAGCGGATTACAGAAAACAAGTTTACTTGATTACCCCGATAAAGTAGCAGCAGTACTGTTCACACCGGGATGCAACCTGCGTTGCCCCTTTTGCCACAACTACAAAATTGCTGTTGATCCCCAGCCGCCGTTTCTCCAAGAGGGCGCAGCACTTGCGATTCTTGAAAGCCGCAAAAAATACGTCGATGCCGTTGTCATAAGCGGCGGAGAACCCTGTATGCACAGAGAACTCCCCAAGTTCCTGGCTAAACTCAAAGAGCACGGGTTTTCAGTCAAACTAGATACTAACGGATTTTTCCCCGACGTCCTTGAGGAATGCCTCGGATATGTTGATTATGTAGCGATGGATGTGAAAACCTGCCGGGAGAAGTATCGGATACTGGGTGCTTCTGAGACAGAATCCATGACACGATCATTGGAGATGCTCAAAATGGGCAAGGTGCCCTACGAGTTCCGCACAACAGCTGTACCGGAACTTTTGACAGCACAAGATGCTCATTCAATCGGTGAAATGATAAAAGGCACTAAAAGATATGCAATTCAACAGTTCGTCCCCAAAGATACCCTTGACAAATGCTATCAAACACTCAAACCCTATGCACCCGAAAAAATCAATGAATTCGCCAAGATAATCGAACCCTATACCGAAAAAATAATTCTCAGAATCTAACCTCTTTTCCCACTTTCTATTTCCACTTAATGAATCCATAAGAGACTACTTGTATCCCGTACATTCAAAGTAAGGGGCAATAGCTTTTTTAGGTCTGTCAATCCTATTTTTGCAGTGCAGACGTATGGAAGAAGCAACTATATGGGTTCCCGCCGACGGAGACACCTTTGCCACCCAAGATGGGTTTATCATGAACACGTTTGGCTATGAGCATCCCAACGACAGGGTCTTTGCATTTCTTAAATACATCCCCTCCAAATACAAGGATCTTTTTAATGTTGAGATGCTTCAACGTACATGGAAATTTGGTTCAAATCCCCTGACCAATCAGTTATTCCGTGCAGAAAAACTCTACACTGCCAAAAATTATCAAACCTTTACAAATGCTTTTCGAGAAAATTTTGCTAATTACATTTTCTTTGATCAAACACGAGGCAAAGAACTCATAACCGCACCTTTGGATAGAATCAATCAGGTATTTGTGCCCAAAGATCGTTTAGTTTGGTTGCAGAACCACAAAAACCCCGATAGTCTCCAAGTACATGCCTTAAAACTTATCGACCTTATCCATAAAGAGTCAGGGGTACCCTACGCGGATTTAGGTATCCATGGTTCCATCGCTTTAGATATGCATGCACCAGAAAGTGATATTGACTTTGTGGTTTATGGTACAGAGAATTTCCGCCAAGTCGAGCAGACCCTACAAATCTTGGTTAATCAGGGTACCCTGACCTACATTGCAGGCAATCGTATCGAAGCAGCACGCCGATTCGTCGGTAAGCACGAGGGTAAAATCTGGATGTACAATGCTACCAAAAAACCAGATGAAATCAAAAGCAAGTACGACGACTATACCTACACGTCATTGGCGCCTGTGCAGTTCACTGCAACCGTTTGTGATGATACGGAAACAATGTATCGCCCAGCGGTCTACAAAATCACCCAGTATAAACCCCAAGATGCCCAGTCTGAAGTTGATCTGGATAAAATTCCCATCCAGGTCATCTCCAATATTGGTTGCTACCGAAACGTCGCCCGAACTGGACAACAAATTAAAGTGGCAGGCACCCTTGAGAGAGTCCAATCTACCCATGACGACACTGTTTTCTATCAGGTTGTTGTGGGAACAGCCACCTCAGAAGAAGAGTACATATGGCCGACCTGAAGCTACGTGACCGCGATGCCATCCAAACCAAGGAAGGCATCATTTTTCGTGTGTTTGGCTACAGCCAACCCAAAGATAGCTATATCTGTGATGCTGAATATGCCAGCTCTAAAATCTTTAGTTCAACTGACCCCCGGGCGCCGCGTGAGAACAGAAACGAGCGTTTCTACAAATTCTACAACGACGAAGGCCTAAGGCTTATCTCCGAAAAGTATTCGCAGTACCTTGTTAATCATGAAATGCTGGGTCTCAAAATCGTCGGTGTCCCAGAGAACCTCATTGGAGAAGTGCGGCAACCACAAGTCCGACTACAAGAACTGCTAAAAAATGACCCTACAGATCAGCTATTGGCAGCAATGGAACAAGTACTAGATATTGCCTCAAACAAAGCAGGAGTCTCAAAAACGAGCTTTGGCGTGTTTGGTTCAATGTTACATGGTTTTCATCATCCACGATACTCCGATATTGACTTTACAATTTATGGCAAAGCAGAAAATCAAAAAATAGTACAGACAATATCGCAATTGTATGCTGATTCCAGCTCAAGACTCATCAATGAATTTACATCTGAAGCGGTCATGGCGGGTAAACGGTGGCTGTTTAAAAACTTCACTGTTCAAGAATTCGTTTGGCACCAGCGTCGCAAGATGATTTATGGCATATACGATGACCGCCCTAACAGCGGCAGAATCATCAAAGCTGAATTCGAACCGGTGAAAGCTTGGAATGAAATCAAAAACGAATACGACGCCGATACACGCATCACTCAGAGAGGCTGGGTTAGACTCAAAGCCCTTGTGACAACAGATGATGATGCGCCGTTTATTCCGTCCGTTTATGGCATTGAACCCCTCGAAGTTCTCAACGGGCCCAAAGAAGCCATAGAAGCAACCCGCATATTTAGTTACATGGAGGAGTTTCGCCAGCAGGTACAGCGGGATGAAACAATCATAGTGGAGGGCGCCCTTGAAGAGGTATCATCGTCAAAGGGTAACTATTTGCAGGTTACGCTGACTTATTGTCCTCGCTACTATGAACAGGTACTAAAAACCTACAGTAATTAACGCCAAAGTATCATGTAGTCTTGGGGTTTATTGCCTAAAATCAAGCGGTAATGTTCGTTACCGTTTTTTTTGTTGGTTACACGCTCGATTTTTCCTTGTGCCTCGATCCGCTCGCCTGCTTTGGCTTGCATGCAGAATCTGCCGCGGAAGGAAACCACTTCCTCAATCGGTGACAGAAAGGGGCCCTCAAGGATTTGGACACTACCAAGTTTGTAGGTACATGGAGTATAGAGGGCGTCTTGGGCATCAGTTATTATTGAGTGAATTTTACTGTAGCCACTGTTTTGATAGTAGATATCGCCGTATTGTTGGGGGGTTTCGTTTTGTTCTTTGATGAAGCGTATGAAGTAGTCGGTGCCTTGATACATGCCTTGGAATGCTTTGGGTGATTCTACTGCTGAGAAATCATCGAAGCTCATTTGGGTGTCTTTGGAGCGGAAGTCATAGAGGTTTTGGAGCTCAGTTGTTGTGTAGGCTTTAAAGCTTGATCTGGCTGTGTTTTGAAGTTCTTGGAGTGCAAGGTAGGCGCAGTTGCTGTTTTCTGTGCCGTAAACTATGGGGTCGATGTCGGAGGTTGGTGTAGTTAGACCGCCCATTATGGATCCGGAAATACCTATATTGCTCCAGGGGATGTCGGCTTTATGTTTTAATTCCTCGGCTAGATTCAGCGCTTTTGCTTCAAGGACTGAGAGTTTTTCAGCACCTCGTAGCGCGGTTAGTTTTTCTGTGGGTTGATAGTGTTGGATTATTTGGTTGAGGGGGACTTCGCAGAGGGTTTCGCCGAAAACGGGATCAAACACAATGAAATCGGGGTGGTTTTCTGTTAGGTACTTGAAGCGATCGTCTAGACTGTACACTTTGCCGTAGAGGGTATCGGATCCTTTTCTTGTGCCTTGTACTGAGGGTATAAAACGGGGAAATGCCACAATTTTGTCTGGCGGGTGAATTGTGCCTTTAACGTCGAAAACTACTCCGCTTTTGGTTTTGATTAAGTCGCCTTCTCGGGCTCTCATATGTATCCTTCTTGAGCTAAAGTTTTGGATAGTTTAATAAAGCTTCTTTGAAGTCCTACTCTGAGTGCAACACATGAGCGACTTGCAAAAAGCGCAACACATCTCTAAATGCCTTCAACTAGCGATGATGCTTGAAGTCAGTACCCAAAAACCCGGTAACGTCAGCTTCACCTCAAGCTTTGAAAAGACTCGGGTTGAACATTTTTTGGCGTCTGCCGTTGTTGCTGGGCCGAGTTTCCAAAAAGCGGCTTTGGAGGGTGTTGCTGTTGCTGAGGGGGACTTGGAGCTTGGAGAAGTAGGCATTGGGGGTTTAATCAAGGCTTGTTCAGTTGATGTTGCTTCTTGGCAACATGGGGGAAATACCATTCTTGGCACGGTGATGCTGTTTGTACCGTTGGCAGTTGCGTGTGGTATGACGCCAACGGAGGAAAAGTTTTGTTTTGATTTTTCGGTTCTGCGTCAAAACCTCGATTTGGTGGTTAGGGCGTCGTCTGCTTGGGATGCTGTTCAGCTCTATGAAGCCATTGATATTGCCTGTCCCAGCGGATTAGGTGGCGCACCGGACTTAGATGTTACCAAGGTAGATTCGAAGGAACGGCTACTAAAAGAAAATGTGAGCTTGTTTGAGGTGTTCAAAATCGCCGCAGGCTATGACGATATCTGTTATGAATGGGTCAACAATTATTCCATAACTTTTGATTTGACCTATCCCTATCTTAGAAGACAACTTGACAACAAATCCCTCAACACCGCAGTCGTTCATACCTTCCTAAAATGCCTCGCCGAACGCCCCGACACGTTTGTTGCCCGCAAAATGGGTAAACCCAAAGCTCAAGAAATCTCCAAAGATGCAAAAGCCATCTCAGAACTAGGCGGCTTGGAAACTATAGAGGGCAGAGAGGGCCTCGCTGAATTTGACAAAAAACTCCGCAACATAGGAAACGCCTGTAACCCTGGCACCACCGCGGATTTAATATCGGCGGCCTTAGCGCTCTGCACTCTTAACGGATATCGCCCCTGACCCTGCACTCAGGGATAAAAAAGTAGAGTTTCTTATCCAATATTTTTATCGTAATCTTTGAGCGTGGCTTCTCAGCAGACAAACCGATTCGGCGGTACCGTCAAACAAAAAGAAGACCGACAATATGATGATGTGCTATATACTGATTATAACCCTCTGGTGAACCCTGTGGATACTGCTGGAGCTCCAAATATCAACGCCAACCCTGAAACTCCAATAACCGTAATAACACTCACAATAGTCGTTGTAGTAAGCGTAAGCCTAAGTTTACTGATTTACCTTAAAAAGCGTAAATAATCAAAGTTAATGTTTTAGCTTATCATCCTTTGAACAAACTCTCTGTAGGTTATTTATAAAGGGCTCAGGGGGTGGAATGTGCCTGTTTGTGTCTGGAGTTTTTCCTCAAAGCTGTTCTCGACATGGGAATTTATGTGTTATTGCTCTTCGTGTCAATGATAGGTTGTGTGTGGGCGAGGCTTTAAAAGAATAACTTGCCTCTGTATTGGGGAGGATACTATATGTCTGTGTCTTTTCAGCCTGTTCGGGGAATGCGTGATCTTATCGGTGATGAAGCTCAAGTTTTCACGACCAGTATAGTTAAAGCGCGTCAAACAGCTGAGTGTTATGGTTTCTGTGAAGTTATAACGCCTCATGTGGAACCTCTTGAGTTGCTTTCTGCTAAGTCTGGGGAGGAAATTCGTCAGCGTATGTTTATCTTTAAGGATTTGGGTGGTCGTCAGGTTGCATTGCGTCCTGAATTTACTGCTTCCATTGCTCGGTTGGTAACCACCGTGCTCAGAAATGAGCCTAAGCCGGTTCGTTTGTTCTCTGTGGGTACCGTGTATCGTTATGATGAGCCGCAGAAGGGTCGTTATCGTGAGTTTTGGCAGTCGAATTTTGAGTTGATGGGTTCTGCTAGGCCTGAGGCGGATGCTGAAATCGTGTTGCTTACTAACAATTTGATGATGTCGCTTGGGCTTGAGGGGTATGTGTTTAAAGTTGGGCATATCGGTGTTATTCGGGGTATTCTAAGTCAGGATGGGGTGGATGAGAAGACTCAGAATGCTGTTTTGCAAAAGATGGATAAAAAAGACTATGCCGCGGCCCTAGAGTTGGTGGAGTCCAAGAAGAGTCGCGCTATGCTTGAGGGTTTGATTGCCATTAAAGGCTGTAACTGGCGTGAGACCGTTGAGCAGATGCAGAGCTATGTTGCTGATTATCCCAGCGCTAAGGGGGCAGTTGGGAATCTTGGGGAAATTTTGGGACTTATTGGGGAGAGTGCAGATATAGATGTCAAGGTTGATCCGGCATTTGCTCGGGGGTTGGAGTACTATACGGGTATGATTTTTGAGGTTTATGTTCCTCAGATAGATATTGCGTTGGGTGGTGGGGGACGTTATGATCGGTTGATTGAAACCTTTGGGGGAGATCCCACACCTGCGGTGGGTTGTGCGCAGGGTATCGATCGGGTTGCCATTGCATTGCAGTCACAAAAAGTGAGCAGGGCTGAGAAATCTGTCAAGAAGGTTTCTGTGATCCCCATAACTGAAGCGCTAAAGCCTCAAGCTTTGCGAATCGCTCAGCAACTTCGGTTTGCGGGGGTGGCAGTAGAGTTTGAGGTTATGGGTAGAAAAATGGCTAAAGCCCTTGAAGATGCAGATAAACGCAGAGTTGACTATGCGGTCATTGTGGGTGAGCGGGAACTCAAAGAGGGCGCAGTTATGCTCAAAGACTTAGCCAGCCGACAGCAAAGCATAATTGCAGTCGAAAAGTTGGTTGAAAAAATCAAGAACTAACTCTACATTAATGGACAAATAATGGTGTAGTGTTTGCAGGTAGCCTAAAGTAGGCATGTTGGTTTCATCAAAGACTACACCATCGGCGATGGCCGGTGCCAGAAGAACCACAGAACCACCAAATGTTTTCGTGGGAAGAAAATTATTAGGTTGAGTTTTGGGTTAGTTATAGGCGTTTGATGTAGCGGTTGACTTCCCATTCGGTGACTTGGGTGCGGTAGAGGTCCCATTCGCGGTGTTTTTCGTGTAAGAAGTTTTCAAAGGTGACTTCGCCTAGTGTTTCGCGCATTAGTTCGCTGGTTTCGAGTTCGTCTAGGGCTTCTTTGAGGTTTTCGGGTAGAGATATTATGCCTCTTTGTTTGCGTTCTTCATAGCTCATGTGGTAGACGTTTAATTCGACGGGGTTGCCGGGGTCGATTTTATTTTTGATGCCGTCTAAGCCGGCGGCTAGGAGTACTGCGAATTGGAGGTAGGGGTTGCCTGCGCCGTCGGGGCAGCGGATTTCACATCGGGCGGCTGTTTTTCTTCCGCCAAAGTTGGGGACGCGGATTAGGGGGCTTCTGTTTTTGTGTGCCCAGGCGATGTAGACTGGGGCTTCATATCCGGGGACGAGGCGTTTGTAGCTGTTGGGCCAGCTGTTGAGGATGGCAGTCATTTTACGTCCGTGGACTAATTGGCCGCCGATGTAGTTGCGTGCTAGTTCGGAGAGGTAGCCGTTTTTGGTGTCTTCTGCGTAGAAGAGGTTTTGGGTGTTTTCTTTGTTCCAGAGGCTTTGGTGTATGTGCATACCGCTGCCGTTGATGTCTTGGAAGGGTTTAGGCATGTAGGTAGTGATGTAGCCGTTGCGGGCAGCTACGACTTTGCCACACATCTTTAGGGTTATAGCGCGGTCGGCTGTTTCGAGGGCTTCGCCGTATTTAAAGTCGATTTCGTTTTGCCCTAGGGCAACTTCGTGGTGGCTGATTTCGATGTTTATGCCAAAGGCTTCTGCGTAGTCGGCGATTTCACGGCGCAGATCATCGGTTATATCGCCTGGGTGGGCATCGAAGTAGCCAGCTAAGTCGATGGGGGTGGGTAGGCCGCCGGTTTCGCTTTCTTTAACGATGAAGAATTCTAGTTCGGGTGCACAGATGAAGGTGTAGCCTTCTTTTGTTGCTTTTTTGATTGTGCGTTCGAGGATGTATCTTGGGTCGCCTTCGAAGCGTGTGTTTTGGGGGGTGTAGACATCGCAGATGAGTCGGGCAGAGGCGCGTTCTTTGGGTCTCCAAGGCAAGGTTGCAAAGGTGCTTGGGTCGGGGTAGAGGATCATGTCGGATTCTTCTACGGGTCTGTATCCTGTTATGGAGGAGCCATCGAAGGATTGGCCGTTTTCAAAGATGCTTTCTATGGTTTTGGAACTGACGGCTAAGTTTTTGAGAAAACCGTTTATATCGGTGAACTGAAGCCTAACAAATTTTATGTCGTTTTCTTGGATTTTCTGGATTACGTTAGTTACTTGTTCTTTCCAAGCGGGGTTTTTAAAATCTTTCATATCTTAAATCTCCTAGTCTGTTGGGCTTTGTTCCCCATATGTTTCAGCGGTAAGTGTAACATAAACATATTTAAGTTTAACCCTCATTTATGAATAATTGTCCATAAGATAGGCAATTTTTTGGAATAATATACGCCATATCACGTTTTTTGACAACAAAAAAACAGATCCAGAAGACATAAAGTAAGGTATGAACAAGAAAACCTAAAAACGTTCCCTACGCAGAAAATCTCCAACATCAGACACATTGCGCACTGCAACCTCATCACTGTACACCTTTGGACTTAGATCTCCAACGATTCTGCCAAACCCCAAACACTCACCGAATTCATTGAGCACTAAAACGTTTGTATTTTTCTTGACTGAACCAAACACACGCACCACACTTTTTGCAAAAAGAGGCCGTCCGCAGATAAAAAGCCATGCGGCCTTTCGGTCAACCACTATACGGTTAGCATTCTTTTTTGCCAGCATAGAGAGTAAGTTAAAACTTGGAAAAAACTTGCCTTCTTTGACTTTTCCCAAAAAAAGTCCGGCATAGAAAAAATCCGCTCGAACCATCAGAGACCTTAGAACCGCATCAACCATATAGAACCGCCCGTTTTTTTCTACGATTAAATCTGGGTTTAAGATGATATCTACACCAAAGGTCGCTACGAAATTGGTTACGGCTTTAGCTTTCATGGGGTTAACTCCGTTTTAGTTTAGCTACAAAAAAGCCCTGGGTCTCATTTGGCCATACCCGACGGCATCTTGCTACTGAATGATCTATTTTTCTGCCAAATATCTCTGTTAAGCCGTTTTGTCCATAGCTACTGATTTCTTGGATTTGCAGGTTGAGGTGTTTTATTGCCCAATCCATGTTTAGTTCGTTTTCTTCAGGTTCAAGCGAGCACGTGGCATACACTAGCTCACCATTCCGACTGAGGCATTCTGAGGCTTTAGTGAGAATTTCTTTTTGGATCGCGGCGTTGCGTTGGATGTCTTTTAGGGTTCGATTCTTAAACCAGTCTCGGTCGCCGGCAAAGTTGCCTGAGCAGGGGGCATCAACTAACACCCGATCAAAGGGTATATTCAGCAAAGGTGTCTGTCTTGCATCCATCAGATAAACCACTGTGTTTGTGATGCGACATCGTTCGAGATGGTTGCCTAACGCAGTTAAGCGTCGTTTATCCACATCTAAGGCTACAATTGCACCTGTATTATCCATAGTGTCGGCTAGTTGTACGGTTTTGCCTCCCGGTGCGGCGGCGCAGTCAAGCACTTTTTTGCCTTTTAGGTCGCTAAAGAGAGACACAGGAATTTGAGCGGCGGCTTCCTGAATCGAGTAGAGGCCAAGCAGGTATTCGGCGGTGGCACCTGCGGAAACTTTGGAGTCCAAAACCCAGTAGCCTGACTGTAGAAAGGGGATTTTTTGGAGAGGCACACCTAAGCTGTTGAGACGTTCGATGAGGTTTTTACCTTGGGCGTTTGTGTTGTTTATGCGGATAGTTTGCCGCAGTTTTATCTCTCGGAGTTCCCATCCGAGTTGTTTGTAGCGGTCTTGGAAGAATTCTTTGCCAGACACAGTCAAAACTTGTCTGTTGGGGGATAAAAGCTTTTCAAAAACAGAGAGGTCTACAGGCGTCATGTTGAAAGTTGGGTTTATGCCTTGGCATTGCAATCGGCTATGGGCATCGTTGTCTACGTTATGCATGCGGATTTCGTGCAACTATGGAGTGGGTAGAGTTCAGTCAAAGTTTTTATGCCTTAGTGGAAAAGAGTAAGTTATTGGAGGATTAAACGTGTTTACTAGTTTAGAAGAGGCAAAAAGGTATTGTAAAGATAATGAAATTCAGATGGTTGATTTTATGATGGTTGACCTAGATGGGCGTTGGAGACATCTCACTATACCCATTGATCGGTTCACTGAAGATACGTTGGAGGATGGTGTTGGGTTTGATGGTTCGAATTATGGTTATGCACCGGTTGAAAAAAGTGACATGGTTTTTGTGCCGGATTTGAGCAGCGCATATGTGGATGCGTTTGCGGAAATTCCCACTTTGGCGATGATTGGGGATGTGTTTGTTATTGATTTGCCCAAAAATCGCAGGTTTGATCAGTATCCAAGAAACGTTGCAGTTCGTGCTGAAGAATATATGAAGAGTCTAGGGTTTGCTGATGAAATGCGTATTGGACCAGAGTTTGAATTTCACGTGTTTGAGCATGTAAGTTATAATGTAGAGCCGAATGGTTCAGGATATTTTGTTGATACTGAGCAGGCGGCATGGAATACGGGTGATGATTGCGATAATTTGGGGTATAAGATGCGTGTGAAGGGAGGATATCACATGGCATTACCGATGGATAGGCTCAGTGGTTTTCGTTCACGCGTATCTATGTTGATGGAAAGGCAGGGAATTTTGGTTAAGTATCATCATCATGAGGTTGGCGGTCCTGGGCAGGTAGAAATTGAAGTTGAAATGGGTTCAATGTTGGAAATGGCTGATAAAACGATGATGACAAAGTATTTGGTAAAAAATGCCGCGTTTGCAGAAAACAAATCGGCTACGTTTATGCCAAAGCCCATTTATGCTGAAGCAGGCAACGGTATGCATGTACATATGCATTTATTTAAAAATGGTGAACCACTTTTTTATGATGAAAATGGTTATTCGCAGTTAAGTGAAACTGCCCTACACTTTATGGGTGGAATTTTAGCACATGCAAAAGCACTTTGTGCGTTTACCAATCCAAGCACAAACTCGTATAAACGGCTTGTTCCAGGCTACGAGGCACCAGTTACAATCGGATATGCAACCGCAAATCGCAGTAGTGTAATTCGCATTCCAGCATACGCCAAGGGCCCAAATAAAAAACGGTTTGAGCTTCGCAATCCAGACGGCACATGTAATCCGTATTACGCCTTTTCAGCAATCCTTATGGCAGGTCTTGATGGCATACAGAAAAAGATTGACCCCCACAAAGAAGGATACGGCCCCTATGATTTTAATCTGTACACGCTTTCCCCTGAGGAGCAACAAAAGATTAAGCAATTACCCCGATCCCTCGATGAATCCCTTGATGCTTTGGAGGCCGATCATGAGTTCTTGACAAAAGGCGGCGTATTTCCAGAGAAACTGATTGAAATTTGGATTAAGAGAAGACGCCAAGACACCGCAAGGTATAATCAACTTCCACAACCAGTAGAATTTGATATGTATTACGACTTATAATATTACGACTTATAATACATGTTAAATTTGAGGTAGATTAATTTCAACGGTTAAAACACCGTTTTTCTTTTTTGTTTTTATTTCTCTGAGAGGTATTTCCATTAAGGAATAATGTTTTTAAATTTTTAGTTATAGTGTGTTTGCGGGTGAGGAGCGCCTGTGAAAACCGTCGGGTACAAACAACATTCATTCATACACACTCATACAATACATCTTTTTCCGGCGGTCGAGTAGGAACAGACTCACCCTTTATTCCGTTTCTTTTAGTTGCAGACATATTTCCAGAGGTTATTTTATATACCGTTTTGTTTTGCCCGAAAATCATGTATGCATATGCTGTTTAGGAGTGTTGCATTGAAGGGGCATCGCAAACAAAGCACCACACCAACAACCGTAAGACTTAAGAGGAAATACATAATTGATTTCTATACACATGAAGGACAAACTCGAAACAATCGACGAGTTCAACATGTCGAAAGGGGAAGCAAAAAACAATGAAAAATCAGGGAGACAGAACAGCCCTCAGCTGTTCTAACTCCCAACTCCACATTTTTCATTACACCCTTGACTGCACCGCTTCATTCGGAATTTTTTTAAGCAAACCCCTCAATCATAGTTCACCATTGAGGCACCAACATGGCTGAAAAAACCGAGTACAACATTGATTTTCCCAGCGAAACCATACAAGAAGGCAAAGTACAAATCTTAGTACCCAACCTCAAAGCATACGGCGTAACCCCCAGCAACTATGCACCCTCCAAGGCACCGGTTTTCTACAACCCAGTAATGGAGTTTAACCGTGACCTCTCAGTTTTAGCATTCCAAACCTATCAACACCTAGTGGATCACGAGATAAACATCTGTGAACCCCTAACCAGCCAAGGAATAAGAGGCATCCGCTACGCCGCCGAAATCGACAAGGTCAGCAACATATTGTTAGGTGACATCAGTACCAAAGCCTGCCAACTTGCTCAGCACAACATCGAACTAAACCATCTCGAAAATAAAATAACCCTAAAACACAGTGACGCCAACCACACACTGTGCAACAATGCATCCCCAAAAAAACGTTTTGACATCATCGACATTGACCCATTTGGCACCCCAGTACCCTACATAGATTCGGCACTTCGAGCCCTAAAAAATAAAGGACTAATTGCAACAACCGCCACAGATTTGGCACCACTATGCGGAGTACACGCAAAAGCTTGCCTACGCAAATACGGCGGCAAACCCCTGCGCACAGAATACTGCCACGAAATAGCAATCCGACTCCTCTGCGGCCACATAGCCACGATGGCAGCCAAACAAGATATCGGAATCCAAATCTTATTTAGCCACAGCACTGACCACTACATCCGAGCGTACACCCAAATCAGTTATGGAGCAAAAAAAGCCGACGATAATCTCAAATCCATGGGTTACATCATGCACTGCTTCAACTGCATGCACCGTGAAACCATCCAACAACCATTTAGCTGCCCCACATGCCAAGAATGCGGCACAAAAATGGACTACACCGGACCACTATGGACAGGCCCCATCACTGACACCAAATTTGTCGAACAGATAATTGCTCAGAACCAAAAAACAACATTTAAACACCATACAAAAATCACCAAACTCCTATCGCTAATCAACGCTGAAACCACTATGCCCCCCACATATTATGTCATCGACAAACTAAGCCGCAAACTGAATCTACCAGCACCAGCCAACCAAACATTCATAGAAGCCCTCAAAAAATCCGGCTACCAAGCAACACCAACACATTTTAATCCACGGGGAATAAAAACAAATACACCCGCAATGGTTATGCACCAAATACTCAGAGAACTTACAACAACCACACAACCAAGCGATTTGGACAATAAGTTTAAACAGTAACCAGCTCATTTAAAAGAGCAGTGAAAACTATGTCTGAAAAAATCACAGTTATCGGCTCAGGAATGATGGGCAACGCCATAATCAAAAGCCTTCTCAAAAGCAACATTGCCCCCTCGAGCTTAACAGCTGTTGATATTCAAGCTGAAAAACTAACAGAATTCAAAACACTTGGAACCAAAATCAGCACCGATAACACCAAAGCCGCCAAAGAAGCCACCATCATTTTTGTCATCGTTAAACCCGGCGACGTCGCCAAAGTCCTCAACGACATCAAAGACGAAAGCAAGGGCAAACTGATCATATCTGCCGCCGCAACAGTTCCATTAAACTATCTGAAAAAATACGCGCCAGAAAGTAAAATCGTACGCATCATGCCGAACCTATGTGCCATGGTACAAGCCGCCTACACCGCCTATTGTTGCACAGAAAACTTGACCCCACAAGATAAAGAAACCATAAAAAATCTGCTCAATATGATGGGAACCTGCGATGAGGTAGAAGAGAAATATATGGATGCCATCACCGCAGTCAGTGGCAGCGGACCCGGCTACCTGAGCATAATAATAGAAGCCCTCACATACGCAGGCCTAAAAGTCGGCTTACCAAGAAATATCGCACTCAACTGCGCGGCCCAAACCGTATTGGGTACAGGTAAACTCGTGGTTGATCTCCATGAAGACCCCGCCCACATAAAAGACATGACCACAACACCGGGCGGAACAACCATAGAGGCCATCTATCAGATAGAACAAAGCCAAATCCGCCCGGCTATGATACGAGCCATCGAAGAAGCCACCAAAAAAAGTCAAACCATACGCGAAAAACTCAACCTCCAATAACGAACAGCAATGTTTGAAGCTGTCATATTTGACTGGGACGGAACTCTAGCCGACACTCGCAGAGTCATTGTGATCTCTTTTCAGAGGGCTCTTTCTGAAAATAACTTTGGCATCTCAAGCAGATTCATTGAGCGTCGTATAGGTATCGGCGCCGCAGACACCTTCCGCGAAATCCTGCACTCAAAAGGGCATACAGTTAACGAAGCACAGATTACCCGTCTAGTTGAGCGGAAAAATGAAATTCAAATCGAATTAGCCAACGAAATTCAACTGTTTGAGGGATCACAAAAACTAATAGAAAGTTTACAGAGCAAAGTAAAGGTTGCACTGGCATCTATGAGTAGTACAGCCGTCATCAGCCATTTGCTTAAAATAAATCAGCTCGAAGAATACTTTCAAGTTGTGTTGACAGCAGACGAGGTCGATCAATCCAAGCCTGATCCCGAAATTTTCCTAAAAACAGCCGCAAAATTAAATACACCACCAACAAAATGTGTTATCTTTGAAGATTCCCTCGTTGGGGTTAAAGCCGCCAAAGCAGGCGGTATGAGTTGCATCGCAGTAACAACAGGTGTCTATAAGGATAATGAACTGAAACGGGAAAAACCCGATTTAATCGTGAAAAATCTAAAAGATCCCCAAATCTTAAGCTATGTACTAGATCAATAAGGTGTAGTATTTTAGTTGTTGTAGTGGTGTGACAATCACATAGCTTTAAACAATTTTTGAACTAATATTTATTTGCTTCAACTCTGAAGGAAGAACATGGCTTGACGGATACAGCGCTAAAGATGAAAAAAACTGGCAGATCATCGCTATTTCAGGTTCTATTACTGGATAACAATAGCCAAAATGTGGAAGTGCAGGAAACTGAACAGGTAGATTTTTGCACAGTAAAACATCATTTGCAAAACGGCGGCTCAGTATTTATCACAAGCAAAAACAGACAAAAAATTATGTATCAAAAAGCGCAACCTCAAACAAACTATAATCAAAGTCGGAAAACATTGGGGTTTCTCTTCCATCAACAGATGAAGCGTAATAAAATGTGTGGCGTGCATCCATAGATTCCCTTTACCCCCCTCTCTCTTCCTCACCTGGGTGCACGCTACTCCCGTTTACCAGCTATTTTCTACTTTAAGGATGGCTTTAGGAAAATAAAGGCGATTATCGTCTACAGTTAAAGGCGTGTAAAACATTTTGTGAGTATGTATAGAATGGACATTGCGGTTCTTTAACCAAACGCTTTATTTTTTGATTAATCGGCTCAAGTTGGTAGTGCAACGCAAGTACATATATACCTGCATGTTAGCAACAAATAAAAACCCATTTGGCTTATCGCATTAAAGAGGATATTTACATGTCTGAACGTTTCGCTAAAAAATGGGAAGTAGCACCAGAAGGAGATAATTTCGTAAATACAATAAGGGATGTAGTCCAGCCGGCTCCACCCCTCAAACCACGCTTAGATTTTGCTGCCAGACAGCTTGATATTCAAATTAACAAACTTGATCAAGCCAATGAACGTTTCACTCAAAAGGATAAAGCGTTGTTCGCAAAACTTGTTGCGGCCTATACAGAGCATGATCAAGCACATGCAAATATCTACGCCACTGAACTCGCAGAAATTCGCAAGATGAGTCGGATTATCATGAATGCACGACTTGCTTTGGATCAAATTTCTTTGAGAATCAAAACCATTAGTGAATTAGGTGATGTTTGCGCTATGCTGGGTCCCTGTATTGGAGTATTGCGCAGTGTTCGCAACGGATTAGGTGGCGTACTCCCCGAAGCAGAAGGCGAATTAAACGATATCGGTAACATGCTCAGCGGACTTATGTTTGAGGCAGGTACAACAAGTGGTATGTCTCTGAACTTTGATAACGTCAACGAAGATGCTGCAAAAATTCTCTCAGAAGCAGCAACCATAGCAGAACAAAGAGTCAGTGCAAATTTTCCCGACCTTCCTCCTGGGCTGGCAAACGCATCAAACAAAACAAGCACCTAACCCATTTTCCTCTCCAACCTTCTATTTTTTGTCAAGCTTTCATGCAAGATAAAAATAGTTCTGATTCGCTATATGATAGACACAATAATAACATAATTTCTTACAAAAACGGCATTACAAAGGCGAATTGGATAAAATTCATGATTTAGGGATGATCATAACTTCGTGTCTGCTAATAAGGTTAGGGTTATATTCATTAAACACTACTAGTTTTTAGTGCATTATATGGATACACCTCGACTCTGTCCTGACTGCTATGTTGAAATGAAGTCAGTATGTGATAGGGAAGGGAAGCGGCTCTACCATCAATGTCCCAAATGCAATATGCTAATCCTTTTTACCCACTCAGGACATTAACCAGCATATTTTAGCGGGTAGAGTGAAAACACCTAATGTTTGGGTCTACCCTTGAGCTTATATTCCTCGCATATAATATAGAGCTGGGTGTTGAGGGATTGAGTGGGAGCAGTGAAACAGAGCTTGAATACGCACTGCGGGGTAAAGCATGGAAAGTATATTGGTATCTTCTAAAAAACGGTAATCCGGCAGGTATTCGCGAAGTTCAACGAGCCCTGCATTTTAGTAGCCCTAGCATAGCGTTCCATCATCTTGAGCAGTTACGGGAATTAGGATTAGTTGAGAAACAGGAAATCGGTGGACACTACGTATTGGTTGGGGAAGTTAAAATTGGTGTATTACGCCACTACGTGAAGCTGGGTAAACTCTTGTTTCCACGGTATTTCTTCTATGCCTTGTTTTCCACACTATTCTTTGGCTTATACTTGTTACTTATGGTTCATAGTTTCACTCGGGATAATCTCTTTATTATTGCCTTTGGTACAATAATCTGTACGGTTTTCTGGTATGAAGCATACCGTGTTTGGGGCATGAGGCCGTTCTAATTGTTAGAACAACCTGTTCGCATAATTAGCATAAAAACATAGTTAGATGATATGGTTGAATGGAGAAAGGCGTAATGGTGCAAAGAGAAATTAAGAGAAAAACGCGTCTTTATGGAATGTCAGCTGTGCTCTCAGCAGTAGTGCTTATATCATTGGTTTATTTTTTGGGTGTAGCGCCCATACTTCTGCCCCCATCTCAGGCACCTGTAGCGGGAGAGATGAAAACTTTTGCGTCCACGCAGGAAATCGCAAATTATCTAAACGCTAACAGTGAGGGACAAATCAGCTATGAATATGCATACATAATGGGTGGGGGGGATAGCCCCATACAGACTACAAGCACCTTCTCTGCTAGACCTGAAATCCATTGGGCTAGACCGGAAATGTTTTGGGATAGACCTAATGACGACTACTCAACTACCAACATCCAGGTGTATGGAGTGGATGAAGTGGATACAGTTAAAACAGACGGACAATACATCTATATGATCTCAACCGCTAGTCAAACCAAAGGTTTAGGTATAAGTGATTTCTCAGTCAGTGCTGTAAACGCCGTTTACATCATAGAGGCTAACGCACAAAAATCCAGGGCAGTATCCAAGATTACACTTGATGACACAACACATCCAGATGGACTGTTTTTAAGTCGAGATAGCAATCAACTGGTAGTTTTAGCCAACAAATACATTCCCTATACATACCGCGAGGATTATGCCGAGGGTATTTCACATTATTCAAGTGAGATCTATACTTGTATAGATGTTTATGATATTTCTAATAAGGCTCAACCGATTTTAACTCGTAACTTTACTCTAAGTGGAAGTTATTTTAACAGTCGGATGATCGGTGACATCGTGTACGCCGTTGTCAGCCAACCTGCCACAGTGTATGGCAACATCGTTACTTTGCCTGTGGTGTATGAAGATAGACATCAATGTGATGTATCCCCGAATAGTATCTACTACACAGACATGAACGATTCAAGCTTCATCTTCACAAGTGTCTATGGCCTAAACCTTGCCGATGAAACCTCAACACTGGCTAACATGACCGTTATGATGGGAGGGACATCGGCCATGTATGTTTCACCCCAGAACGTCTATATCACCTATCCAGGTTGGGACCAAACCCTAGGGCAGTACACATCGATTTACCGTGTCGCCATTAACGGCGTACAACTGTCGCTGGAAGCTCAAGGAAGCATCCCGGGCAGCATTCTAAATCAGTACTCCATGGATGAATACGAGGGTAACTTCCGGGTAGCCACCAACTATTACGGTCCTGAATCACAGACCAGCAACATCTATGTACTAAACTCTGAGTTAACCGTCGTCGGCAAACTCGAGGGTCTTGCACCAAACGAGAACTTGCACGCAACACGGTTTATGGGCGATAAATGTTATCTTGTAACGTTTAAGGTAACAGATCCGCTTTTTGTCATCGACCTCAGCGCGCCCAACAAGCCCAAAGTGCTTGGTGAACTCAAAATTCCGGGATACTCCGATTATCTCCATCCCTATGACGAAACCCACCTCATCGGTCTTGGCAAAGAAACAACAGAGTCCGCCACAGGAGACTTTGCTTGGTATCATGGTCTAAAGCTCGCCCTATTTGATGTCAGCAACGTCAACAAGCCCACCCAGTTGACAAGTTACGGTATAGGAGACAGAGGTACTGATACATCGGCACTCTCAGATCCCCATGCGTTTCTTTTCGATAAAGAAAGAAATCTATTGGTTATACCCGTTAGTTTAGCATTGATCGACAACCAGACCACCCAGAATTTCCCCAACACTATGCCCTACGGCGAAACCGTCTGGCAGGGTGCATACGTGTTTAACCTCAACTTAGATAACGGCTTCACCCTCAAGGGCACTATAGCACACCTAAACCCCACATTACTGGATACCAAAGGCCATCTACAAAACCCCTCCAACTACTATGCTACCCAAAATGACTGGATAACACGTACACTCTACATAGGCAACATCCTCTATACAATTTCCAATACAGAAATCAAACTTACAGACTTAACTGACATGACGCCAATATCATCCATCAACCTCCAAGGGTATAACTATTAGGAATGCAAACATAATCAAAACACTGAAACATATTTACAACAAAAAATAGTCAACAAATATTTAAAATCTGAATATACAATAATTCACACATCATTAAATAATACAATGCACACTACGAAATTAATCGATTAATATTGGGAAAACTGCTGATGTTTAGTTGATGCTGGGTTGATACTAGGCAAATTTTTATGTTTGATCAGCTGAAATGTTATGGGTATAGTATGAATCTTTGGAAACAAGTTCCTGCAGGCGATAATCCGCCAACTGATCTTAACATGGTTATTGAAGTTTTAAGCGGTTCACGTGACAAATATGAGTATAATTCAGACTGGGAAGCGTTTGTGCTTGATCGTATTATCCCATCTGCCGTTTTCTTTCCAGTAGATTACGGATTTGTTCCCCAGACATGGTCCGAGGACAATGATCCCCTAGACATCATGACCTTAACTTATGAACCCCTAGAGGTTGGCGCAATTGCCCGTGTTCGGGTAATCGGAGCTCTGCACATAGAGGATGAACATGGCCCCGACGAAAAAATACTCTCAGTCCTTGTTAATGATGCACGTTTCAAAGGTTATAATGACATTATAAATGTGCATGAACACCAATTAAATCAAATTCAAGAATTTTTCACAACATACAAACGTTTGGAACCACATAAATGGACTAAAGTTAAAGGCTGGCAAAACGCCAAAGAAGCAAAACAGATCATCGAAGAGGCAATGCAACGCTTCAATTCACACGTCAAATAATCACAGACCACACACTTGCGTGGGCATCGTGATACTCCAACCTTTAGGCGACTCCACAATAATGACAACGCCCGATATTTCATTAAAATCCAACAATAGCCCACCTCCATAAGTAAAAATTTTCAAAAATTTTTGGTTAGTTCAGTTTATGAGGTTGTATTATTTTTGAAAATAAAATATTCAGAAAAATATTGTAATTCTGTTAAAATTAGATGAAAAATAAAGAGGGCGGCTAATGCGCCGCCCTATGGGTTTTAAGAAAGAAGCTAAGAAGCTTCTTTCAAGGCCTATTTGTTGTCCTAGTCATCTATGGTCGTGGTGGATTATATCTGCCATGCAAAATACTTGCAGGATCTTCAGGATTTTCAGAGCCAAGCTTGATTGCTGAAAGAACGTTATCAGGCAAATACACGTCATCAACACGATTATCAGGCAAATACACGTCATCAACACGATTATCAGGCAAATACACGTCATCAACACGATTATCAGGCAAATACACGTCATCAACACGATTATCAGCTAAATACACGTCATCAACACGATTATCAGCTAAATACACGTCATCAACACGATTATCAGGCAAATACTCGTTACCAATGAAATTATCAGGCAAATACACAGCAGCAACACGATTATCAGGCAAATACTCGTTACCAATGAAATTATCAGGCAAATACACAGCATCAACACGATTATCAGGCAAATACTCGTTACCAATGAAATTATCAGGCAAATAC
>Ga0123356_10001377_pt1 | contig 26940 bp, 22 predicted proteins | sample TergutEmb28metaG_2_FD_92546 | JGI IMG/M metagenome (GOLD analysis project Ga0123356, IMG submission 92546) | Embiratermes neotenicus P3 segment gut microbial communities from Petit-Saut dam, French Guiana - Emb289 P3 | ecosystem: Host-associated > Arthropoda: Insects > Digestive system > Gut ...
AGATTCGCCAGATCAGGGCGGCCAGCAGCAGCGGCGGGAACAGCCACAGTAACCACAGGGGTGGCTCAGGCGGTTCGCTTTCCGGCAAAACTTGTGGCGGTTCGGGGGTGGGGGTAGGCGTGGGCTCCGGCTCGGGTTCAGGCTCTTCATCGGGTTCTTCTTCGGGCTCTTGCTCGGGGGTGGGGTTTTCGTCTTCGTTTGGTGAGGGGCTGGGGGTGGGCTCGGGGGTGCTCGGTGGCGGTTCCTCATTCCCTCCATTGTTGTCTTCATTGTTGTTTTCGTTATTGTTTTCGTTATTGTTTTCGTTCTGATTTTCATTTTGTTCGGGCGGCATGTGGTTGGAATCCTCCGGCGGCGTGGCGTCGAAAGAAACCCAGCCGAAGTGCTCGAAATAGATTTCTACCCAGGCATGGGCGTTTTTGCTGGTAACCCAGGCGACGCCGTTGCTGCCGGGCAGGGCCACGTAACCCTCTATATAGCGGGTGGGCAGGCCCACCAGCCGCCCCATCACCGCCAGCGATGACGCGAACGAAGTACAATACCCCTTACGCTCTTCCAACAGGAACCAGGACACAAAGTCCCGGGAGGCGGGGGGGATGTTTTGATCCAAGGTGTAAGGATAGGCGGTGCGCAGGCGGCGGGTGAGGGCCATCGCTTTTTCAAAGGGGGTAAAGGCGCCTTCTGTCCACTCCGCGGCCAAGGCGTACACCCCCGGCTCCACCACCTCGGGCAGGTGCAGGTAGTGGGCCTCTACGCTTTCGTAGTTTTCATCTATTTCACGGCCACGAAGGGATTCGACCATCTCCGCCACCCCGGTTGTATCCGCTATCAACACATAGGCGGTTGCGCTGTAGCTGTCGCCTGGCGCCGCATCCCGGGTGATAAATATTTCGCTGGCCAAATTAAAGTAGGGCACCATGTCCGGGTTGGTGCGCAGGTCGGCAAACCGCTGGGGCATAAATAGGGTGGACACACCCGGCGCGGCTATCACCACCTCCACCGGCTGCCCTGTGAATAGCGCGGAGTTGCGGCGGATATCGGCGTTTGGCCGACGTGCATCCATGGTGGAATCCCTTAGGCTTGTAAGGCGCGGATCGATGTAGAGATGGCGGCGGCTGGATATGCTGTCGTACCAACTCAGCCCGGTGTAGGAATCCTTTACGGTGCCGCGCAGCAGCAGCGCTCTTTCGGAGTGCACCTCCATTACCGGGCGGTCGCTGGGTTCCGCCGGGCCGCCCAGGCGCTCGCCTATGGGCTGATACCCCTCGGTTTTGAGCGAGTAACTGCTGCGTGGCTCATTAAAGAAAAGGTAATCGCTGATGATCTCGCGCACACGGTTGGCCACATCTTCCAGGGGTTTGTTGGCGTTTTCCTGGCCAGGCAATAAAAGCATGGCCAGCAGCAGCGAGGCCAGCGCCATGGGGAAGATACGCCGCAATGCGGTTCCATGCTCTGCGGCCATAGCGTAGAGCAGCATCAGCGCCAGCAGCGCCGGAATACAAAGGATAATCTGGGATCGGTCGCCGTAGAACCACATGCCCAGCAGCAATATCAGTGTGATGGACAGCGCAGGATAAAAGCCGCCGGTTCGCCGCGCCAGCGTAAAACCCGTGGTGGTAAACGCCGCGCAGAACAGCACGGTGAGGGGCGCGGAAAACAGGCGCAGGGGCGCGATGTATCCCTCGGCCAGCATGGACAGCGCCGGGTATATATTTTGCAGCGCATGAACCTGGGGCAGCAACCAAAGGCCGCCGACGGCCAGCACAGTCACAAAACCCAGCCACTTTGTCCAGCGGTTAATAGAGATCAAGGCCAGCGCCACCGCAATGACGGCGCACATCAATAGAATCTGCAATACCGGCCCGGTGAAGCCCAAAGCCGCATGCAGCGGCAGCGTGAGCCCGCAGCCCAACAGCGCGCCGATCAGCGCGCCCCCCGGCAGGGAATGATCGAGCGCTAAGATTCGCTCTTTGAGTGAGCGGGTGTCATTGTTCATTTTCTACCCCCGACATCAGCACCAAAGTTTCAACCTCAATATCGTGTTTCTCCAAGCGCAGCAGCAGCATGTCGGTTTCTTCGGGGAGCACGCCGTCGTATACATAGTAAAGGCGGGTGCGGGGCCCCATGCGGCGGATGCGCATCAGCATGTCGGCCACTTGGGAGTCCATCCGGCTGGTGATCACCACCGTGCCGCCGGTGCGGCGCATGCGGCGGGTTTCCAGCTCCAGCACCCGCTCAAAACGGTCGGTGCCGTCAAAGGGCGCGTGAGCCAGCGCGTCCAGCAGTGCGGGCAACTCAGATATATTTTCGCAGGCCACCTCCCGCGCGTTGGCGCCCAGCAAGGGCATACGTACGATGTGCCCGGCCTTTACCTGATCCACGGCCAAAGAGGCCGCCGTTTCGCACAGGGCGTCCCGCAGGAAATAGGCCAGCTCCTCGTCCTCGGTAGGGGGGGCGCAGTTCATCAGGATCAGCGCGTCGGGATGCTCCGGCTCCTCAAAGCGGCGGATCATCAGCTCCTGCTTGCGCATGGACAGCTTCCAATGCACACGCTTGAGCTCATCGCCGTACTGATAGGCCCGCACGTCGGCGGGGGAGGTGGCGTCGTCCTTGGCCCGGGTGATGGCTTCATTGCCCGATTCGCCGGGGGAAAACAACAGCGGGCGTACTGGAAAAGTGGAGGGCAGCACCGTGGCGTGTACCGGCGGCACACCGGGCTTGCGCTTGAGCAAAAATAGGCCAAACACATCGCTTACGCCGTAGTGGGTAAGCCCGGTAGGATACACGCCCACATGGGGGCAGGGAAAGGTTTGGCGGCACTGGGTGCGCCGGAAAGGCCGGATGGCTACCCGCACATCCAGGGGCAGGCGGGCGTCGGGGGCAAAAAAGCGCAGCAGCACCGGCGCTACGGGCAGGGGCGCGCTGTGCCGCAGGTTCACTTGCAACGAAAGGTTGTTTCCCCGCACCACCTGTGGGCTGGACAATACATAGGTGATGGACAGCGTGCCCCAGGCCAACAGCGCGCTGATCAACGCCAGCACACCCATGCAAGCCATCACCAGAAAAAAGAGCCAATACATCTGCCCGCCTGTAGACAATGCCGCCAGCAGGCAAGAGATCATCACCATTGTGAAAAACCAGGTGCGGGTACGCATTGCGTTGCTTATGGCCTCCCCTGAGATTTTTGTTAATGGAAAATGGAAAGTGGGAAGTGGAAAATTGGGTTACTCTTCATTTTCCACTTTCCATTTTCAATTTTCCATTTCTTATGGCAACTTAACCGGCACGCTCACACCTTCCAGCACCGAACGCAGCACCCGCGATGTAGTCAGGCCCTTCATGCGGGATTCGGGGCTTAGCAGTATGCGGTGGGCCACCACGGGCTGGGCCATGCTTTGCACATCTTCGGGCAATATAAAATCGCGGCCATCTAACAACGCGCAGGCCTGGGATGCCCGCACCAGCGCGATGGCTGCCCGCGTAGAAGCGCCCAGCTGCAGCGCGCTGTGTTTGCGGGTGGCGGCGCAGATGTTGGCGATGTAGGAGCGCACCTCTTTGGAGCAGTACACTTGCAGCACCGCGTCTTGCAGGGCCAGCACGTCTTCTGCCCTGCACACCGGCTCCAGGGTGGATAGGGGCGTGACCGGGCTGGCGTAGCGCTCCAAAATGTCCATCTCGTCTTCCACCGAGGGGTAGCCGATGGAGATGCGCATAAAGAAACGGTCCATTTGGGCTTCGGGCAGGGGGTAGGTGCCCACAAACTCCACCGGGTTCTGGGTGGCCAGCACCATAAAGGGCTGGGGCATGGGGTAGGTGGTGCCGTCTACCGTCACCTGCTTCTCTTCCATTACTTCCAGCAGGGAAGATTGGGTTTTGGGCGAGGTGCGGTTGATCTCGTCGGCCAGCACGATCTGGCTCATCACCGCGCCGGGCCGGAACTCCAGCTCGCCGGTTTTGAAGTTGGCGATAGAAAAGCCGGTAACATCCGAGGGTGTGACATCCGGGGTAAACTGTATGCGCTTAAACGAGCAGGCCAGCGACTTGGCCAGCGCGCTGCATAGCATGGTTTTGCCCACGCCGGGCACATCTTCGATTAGCACATGGCCGCCGCAAAGCATGGCGATCAGTGCCAGTTGGATGATCTCTTCCTTGCCAACGATCACCTTGCTGATGTTTTGTTGCAACGCGCGCACGATCCGCCTGGGTTGCTGCATGTGTTTTCTCCTTTTCAACCAAACTGAACCTGAATCAAGTATAATAGAAGCGCGGCGGTTTGACAAGCCTTGCGCGAACGTGCAACGCATGCTATGCTGAGTATACCCAAAGAATATATTGTTTAAGAGAGGAGCGGGCGGAGATGCCGGAACAATCCCAACGTTTTGCGGGATGCATTACCCAAGTGCGGGGCATCCGTGTGGGCCACGCCCAGGATCGCCAGGCCTGTACAGGGGTTACGGCGGTTCTTTGCGGCAGCGATGCAGTCGGCGGCGTGGACGTGCGCGGGGCTGCGCCCGGCACCCGGGAGACCGATCTTTTGCGCCCCGGCAATTTGGTGTTAGGCCCAAACGCTATTTTACTGTGCGGTGGGAGCGCTTATGGTTTGGCTGCTGCCGACGGCGCCATGCGCTTTTTGCGGGAGCGTGGCGTGGGGCTGGATGTAGGCGTGGGCATCGTGCCCATCGTGCCTGCTGCCGTGCTGTTTGATTTGGCATGTGGCGATGCGGGCAGATTCCCCGATGGGGAGATGGGCTACGCCGCCTGCGCCGCTGCCCTTCGTTTACCCAAAGGTGAGCCTGTGATCCAAGGCCGGGAAGGCGCGGGTTGCGGCGCAACTGTGGGCAAGCTGATTCCTGGCACAAGGCCAGCCTTTGGTGGGATCGGCTCGGCCTCCTTGCGGGTGGGCGGGGCCACAGTGGGGGCCATCGTGGCGGTGAACGCCGCAGGCGATGTATACCATCCAACCACGGGCGTGTGGCTGGCCGGCAGCCGCCTGGCCGACGGTACCCCCGTATATGCCAACGATATTTTGTGCAGTGGCGCACAGGCCAGTGGGCCCATGGAGCCCAAGATCGGCATCACCGGCAAAGTGGGCGAAAACACCACCATCGGCGTGGTGGCCACCGACGCCAAGCTTACCAAGGAGCAATGTGAGCGCCTGGCCATATCCGCCCACGACGGCTACGCGCGCTGCATCCGCCCGGCCCATACCCAGCTGGACGGTGATACGGTATTTTCTGTAGCCACTTGCCGGATCGAAGACGACATCCCCTTTATTGCCCTGTGCGCCGCTGCTGCCGAGGCCACTGCCCGCGCCGTAGCCAACGCGGTGATGGCCTTATGATCCGCGGCATCGGCGTGGACTTGATTGGCATCGCCCGCATAGAGGAGATGCTGGAGAATCCGAATTTCTTAGCCCGTTTTTTTACCCCGGAAGAGCAGGCCTATGTCCACGGCCGAGGCGCGGCAGGCACGCAAAGCGCCGCCGGTATCTACGCCGCAAAAGAAGCGATGCTCAAAGCCCTGGGCACCGGCATTGCCCCCATTGGCTTGCAGGAGGTAGGCGTAACCCATGCGGCCTCGGGCGCTCCCCAAGCTGCGCTAGGCCCCAAAGCGGCAGCACGTTTGCTGGAGCTGGGTGGGGAACGCATGCACATCAGCATTACCCATGCGGAGGGTATGGCCGTGGCTGTGGCGATTATAGAGTAGAATGCACAATGTACGAATGCAGGTATCCAGTAGGGGCGATTATCAATCGCCCGCCGTATCGTACAAACCCATGCTGGTTTTGGGCGACGGGCGATTAATAATCGCCCCTACAGGAACGGCGGGATTCCCCATTGTAGGGCGCGGCGACCCGACGCGCCGCCGCAGTACACTCCAAAAAGGAGGGCGGGCCATGCTGTACACCATCGCACCAAAACAAATGTTATCCTTGGAGAGCGATGTGATCGCCAACATCGGTTTGCCTTCGATTTTGCTGATGGAGCATGCGGCCCAGGCGGTGGTGCGGGCGATCGGGGAGATTGCCCAGCAACAGGCCCACGTGCTGTTTGTGTGCGGGCCGGGCAACAATGGCGCGGATGGATGCGCCGCCGCCCGGCTTTGGACCCAGCAGGGCGGGCGCGCTACCGTGTGGCTGCCCACAGCCCCAGAAACGCTGCAGGGAGATGCGGGAACCCAGGCCCGCCTCCTGGCCCATTGTGGCGTGGAGGTGACGCTTTGCGCCGGGCGGGTGCCGGGCATACCCAACGATGCCGAAGTGATCGTGGATGCGCTGTTTGGCACCGGCTTGCAACGGGCGGTGGAGGGCAATGCCGCCGCGTTGGTATGTGCCATTAACGAAGCGGAATTGCCTGTGGTGTCGGTAGATATCCCTTCGGGCATTGACGGGGAGAGCGGCAGGCAACGGGGCGAGGCTGTTTCTGCCCATACCACTGTGACTTTTCACCGGCCCAAGCCGGGCCACTACTTTTATCCGGGCCGGGATCACACAGGGCGGCTCATCGTGGCCGATATCGGCATCCGGGCCGCCTGGGACAAGGTGCCGGGAAGCCGCGTGCTGGAAGCGCCCGATCTGCCAACGTTGTTGCCTCCCCGCCCTCACGATGGGCACAAGGGCACCTTTGGCCATGTGCTGGTGGTGGCCGGTTCCAGGGGCATGGCGGGAGCTGCTGCCCTTTGCGCCGAAGCAACATTGCGCACCGGCGTCGGTTTGGTAACGGTGGCTTGCCCCCGGGGCATACTGCCCATCGTACAGCAGCGGGTGCCCTGCGCTATGGCCGTGGGTTTGCCGGAAACCGACGGGCGCATCAACGCCCTGGGTGCGGAAATGCTGGTGGCGACGGCACGCAACAAAGATGCCCTTGCCGTAGGCCCCGGCCTGGGGCAGGGCGACGATCTATTTATTGCCCTTGAGCCGCTGTTTGCACAAAAATCTCCCGTGGTGATTGACGCCGACGCCCTCAATGCCCTTGCTTTGGCTGACACGCTGCCCTTGCTGGGCCCCAATGCCGTATTGACCCCCCATCCCGGCGAGATGGCGCGCCTGCTGCGCATCAGCGTGGCCGAGGTAACGGACGATCCCCAGGCCGCGGCGCAAAAGCTGGAGAAACGCACCGGCGCTACCGTGCTCCTGAAGGGGGCCACCACGGTGATCACCGGCAATGCTCGCACCACCCTCAACTGCACCGGCAACGACGGCATGGCCACCGGCGGCAGCGGCGATGTGCTCACCGGCCTGGTGGCGGGCCTGTGCGCCCAGGGTTTGCCGGCCTACGACGCGGCTGCCGCCGCCGCCTGGCTCCATGGCCGCGCCGGTGAGCATGCCGCCCGCTGGCTGGGTCACCGCGCGATGACGGCGATGGATTTGTTGGCCTCTGTGCCCGATGCGCTGCGCGAAATCGAAAAGTGATCCGCCGCATATCTTGCGGATACAACCCATACACTGTCCCCAGGGAGGTGGTGGTATGGAAAAGCGCAAGGTGCTGATCTCCCTGCCGGATATGTTGGTGAGGCAAGCCGACGCGGCCGCCATGGCCGAGGGGGTTACGCGCAGCGCGCTGGTGCGCGAGGCGCTGTGTCAATACCTATCCCGGAAGCATATGTTGGAAAGCAGAGAGCAGATGAGAAGGGGCTACGAGGAAATGGCCAGGATCAATACTGCCTGGGCCCAAACTGGTCTGCGCGCGGATATGCGGATCCTGGACGCGTATGAAGCTATGCTTTCGGAGAGTGAAGAACCATGATCAAGCGAGGCGAAGTATATTTCGCTGATTTAAATCCGGTGGTCGGCTCGGAACAGGGCGGCGTTCGCCCTGTGTTGGTGATCCAAAACGATATTGGAAACAAGTATAGTCCCACGGTGATTGTCTTGGCCATCACCTCCCGCATCGAAAAGGCGAAGTTGCCCACCCATGTGGAGGTTCCGGTGGGTGTCAGCGGCCTAAAGCGGGATTCGGTGATACTGGGCGAACAGGTGCGCACGCTGGAAAAGAAGCGGCTGCGCGAGCGAATCGGCGCGTTGCCCGAGGCGCTGATGCGCCAGGTGGACGACGCGATGCGGGTGTCGCTGGGGTTTACACAGTCGGTTTAGGGGTTAGGGACTAGGGGAGGCGCAACCTCCCCTTTCATTGGGAAAGAGAGTGGACAAGCATGCGCATCAAACAAAAAACCATCCCCAAGCAAACCATCAAGGCGTATATTCTGATGCTGGCCGGTACGGTGCTGGCCGCCCTTTCGTTTGATTTGTTCTTTTTGCCCAATTCTATCGCGCCGGGTGGGCTTACCGGCGTGGCCACATTGCTTAATCACCTGACCGGGGTGCGGGTGGGTTTGGCCAGCATTGCCCTGAATGTGCCTCTCTTTTTGATAGGATATCGTGCGGTGGGCGGCAGTTTTGCGTTTCGGTCGTTGGTGGCCATGCTGTCGCTGTCATTGCTGATCGACTTGATCCCCCAAATGCCCTTTACCGACGATTTGCTGCTGGCCTCCATCTACGGCGGGGTGCTGATGGGTTTTGGTTTGGGCCTGGTGCTGCGCGCCGGGGCTACCACCGGGGGCACGGTTTTATCTGCCAAGATCATCCACACCCGTTGGCCCATTGTAAGCGTAGGCGGCGTGCTGTTTGGCCTGGATTGCCTGGTGGTGGTGGCCGCCGGTGTGGTGATCGACACCCAGGCCGCACTGTATGCCATGGTGGCCATATTGCTGTGCGCCAAGGTGACGGATTTGGTGCTCCAGGGCTGGAACACCGCCAAGCAATTGCTGATTATCAGCGACCATGCCCAAGCCATCGCCGGGCGCGTTACCGCCGATATGGAACGGGGAGCCACTTTGCTCTCCGCCACCGGCGCGTACAGCGGCGAACCCCGCGGCATGGTGCTCTGTGTGGTGAGCAATACCGAGGTGGCCCGGCTCAAGGAGATTGTTGCTCAGATCGACCCCAGGGCCTTTGTGACGGTTTCCAATGTGCACGAGGCCATGGGCGAAGGGTTTGCGGGATTAGAGAAAAATGAGAACAAAAAAAAGAAATGAGCGGCTTACCGGTCAAAATACACGTCGCGCAGTGTTGCGGCGCGTACCTGCACAACCGGCACAGTGACGTTTTTGCCCCGCCCATCCAAGATGGTCTCCATCCCTATGATTTCGGCTATATCTACTTGGATTACATCCCCGGGCCTTAGCTCCGGCGCAAACGCGTGGCCGCTAACCCTTGTAAACTCCCAAAGCCAATAATCCTGAAGGATAATTAACACCAGCTGGGTTTTGCCCCCCACATGGCAAAGCACCTTTAGGTCGGCTCCCAGGGCCGGTTCTTCATGTATTATGCGACAATTGAATGAAAAGGTTTTTGTTGCAAAATCGTCGGGGCGATTTGCATATTGCGTCAATGTGCGGAAAGTGATGGACACCGGTGCGGCGACGGCCGTGCTGCACAGCAATTGATTCAACTCGATTAAAGAACAGACACCGGTTTCCATGAACCCATTGACACGTTGGAACGCTAGGTATGCTTCGGTGGTTTGGCTGGTAAAATGGGTGATGTTTTTTTTATCTTTTTTGTACCCCAGTTGGATGAGCCGCTGGCGTATTTCTTGCACCACGGGGCCTTGATCGCCCTCTTGCCAGCTGGTTTGTTCCGTCATGTCCCAAGCTGCGGCAGGAAGAAGGCATAGGCAAAGCAAGGCCGTTAAAGCAAGAAAACAAACGATTCTTCTTTTCACGTCTTGTTTCCCCCGATGCATTCAAAAAAGATCATGCTGGAAAAAGCGTACTGCTGTTACGTTTGTTTGTCAATTGTGTCTGGCTTAAATTTTTTATTAAGAATACTCAGTGAGGGGCAGGTTTCCGAGGCTTTTTGTGATACAATGTAGCAAACAGATGTACGGCTTAGGAGGTTCATCCCCGGTGAAAGAAGAGCAAAACCTCATCCCCATGCGCGCCGCGGTGCGCACCGTGGTCGAGTTCAGCATTTATGGCGAGGATTTGCAAATCGGCGGTTCCACCCGTATGGTGGAGGGCGGCAATGCCCACCGCGCGCGGCAAAGTTTTGCCCGGGAGGCCATCACCGGTTATCAATCCGAAGTTGCCCTGTCCATTACGGTATTTGGTGAAGCCGTGGCGCTGGAGATTTCCGGCCGGGCCGACGGCCTGTTTGAGCGGGGTAGCCTGTGCGTGGTAGAGGAGATCAAGCTGGCTTCTAGCGGCGCGCTGAATATGGCCGACGCTTGGCCCGAACACTGGGCGCAGGCCGGTTGCTACGGGCACATGCTGTGCGAGGCCCGGGGCTACGAGGCCGTGTGCTTGCGTGTGCTTTACGTGGATACCGAGGGCGGCGAGGCGGCTTGCTTTGAGCGGGTGGTTGATGCCGGCAAGCTGGCCAGTGACTTCCACATGCTGGCCAACGCCTATTTGATTCATGTGGAAGAGGGCGTGGCCTGGCGCGTGGCGCGGGACGCCGGGCTGGCAAAGCTGGCTTTCCCCTACGGCGAGTACCGCAAGGGGCAGCGTGATTTTGCGGGCAATGTGTACGTGGCCATCCGCGACCGGAAGCGGCTGCTGGCCCAGGCGCCCACGGGCATCGGCAAAACCATGGCGGCGCTGTTTCCGGCTCTCAAGGCGCTGGGTGAGGGGCTCACCGGGCAGATTTTTTATCTTACCGCCCGCACCACCGGCAAGCAGGCCGCGTTGTCGGCGCTGGATCGCCTGCGGCAGGCCGGTTTGGCTCTCCGGGTGTTAGAGATGACCGCCAAGGAGAAGTGCTGTCCACGGGAGGGCGGGATGCACTGCGATCCCGAGGTTTGCCCGTATAGCAAGGGGTATTATTTGCGCATCGGCGACGCGCTAGAAGCGTTGCGTGCCCAGGGCGGCGATTGGAAAAGCGACATCGTGTACCGGCTTGCCTGTGCGCGCATGGTATGCCCCTTTGAGTGCTCTCTGGCTTTGTGCGAGTTGGCCGATGTGGTGGTATGCGATTACAATTACGCCTTTGATCCGGGGGCGAGATTGCAAAGCTTTTTTTCTAATCGCCGTGACCGCCACGACCTCACCTTGCTCATCGACGAGGCCCATCACCTGGTGGACCGGGGCCGGGATATGCTCAGCGCCTCCATCGATAGCGGCGCTCTCCGTGGGTTGCGCAAGGAGTGGCGCAGGGCCCATGGAGCCAAAAACCCACTGTATCGAGCCGCCACCACGTTGATCCGCGCCATGGAGTTGGTTCGCCGGGACATGGGCGAGGAAACCGAGGCCTGGCGTGCCGACGCTCCCCTTGTTGACGAGGCTCGGGCTTTTGCCCAGTGGGCTGCCGAGGCGATGGCGGCGCGAGAGCTGCCGGGCCGGATGCTATTAGATCAATTTTTGACTGCGATGGTGTACAACGCCTGCGTTGATCGTTACGACGATACCTATGTCACGCTCCTGCAGCGGCAGGGAAAGGAGCTTGCTGTACAGCTCTCTTGCTTGGATCCTGCGCCCTACCTGGCCAAATGCACCGCGCGCCTGGCCGGGGTGGTGGCGTTCTCAGCCACGCTGTCGCCCTTGCGGGGTTATGCGCGATTGCTGGGCATCAATCCGGAAGCCGACGGCCTGCTTTCCCTGGCCTCGCCCTTTCCGCCATCCAACCTGTGGGTGGTGGGGCGGCGTGTTTCCACTCGCTGGGCCCATCGGGCCGACACTGCCGCTGAAGTGGCCGCTTCCGTGGCGGCCATGGTGAAAGCGCGCGTTGGCAACTACCTGTGTATGTTTCCGTCTTATGCTTATTTGCGAACCATTCGGGAATTGCTGGAGCCGCTGCTGCCCGATACCTGTTTGCTCACCCAAAGCGGTGGCATGGGTGAGGCGGAACGGACGGAATTTCTGGCCCAATTTGTACCGGGGGAGCGTTCCATCCTGGGGTTGGTGGTGATGGGCGGCGCTTTTGGCGAGGGCATCGACCTGCCCGGCGACCGGCTTTGTGGCGTGGCGGTGGTGGGCATCGGCCTGCCCCAGGTTGGCGTGGAGCGGGAGACCCTGCGCGCCTACTATCAAAAGGTGATGGATGATGGTTTTGCCTATGCTTATCGTTACCCAGGGATTACACGGGTGCAACAGGCCGTGGGCCGGGTGATCCGTACGGCTCGGGACGTGGGTGTGGCTCTGCTGATCGATGATCGATTCTTTCATCACGAGGTGGCTGCGTTGCTGCCATCCCACTGGCAGCCCATCGCCCCGGCCCGCTGTGCGGAGGAGGTTTCTGATTTGCTGCAGGTGTTTTGGGAGGAAAAAGGTGTGTAGACAAGCGACGGGACGCCGAGGGCGGCGTCCCCTACAGAAATGCGTCGCCGTTCCCATTGTAGGGGACGCCGCCCTCGGCGTCCCGTTGCTTGTTGAACCTTATCATTGACAAAGGATGCCGCCTGTTGCTATACTGTTATTAAACATAAACAAAGGAATACAGGCCACGCGGAACACACGGAAATCAGGAGGAGAAGGCAAATGGGCGGACGCGCGCAAGGTATAATTGGGGGCGTTCAGGCTGTTCAAGCCGTACATGTGGCGGATTCGCTGGTGATCCATTATGCGGACAATGTGGGTGTGGCCATCGGGCCGCTGTGGGCAGGGGAGCGCCATCAAGGAGTGCTGCTGAGCGAGGACATCCCCATGGGGCATAAATTTGCCCTGCGCGATATACAGGCGGGTGAGCAGGTGGTGAAATTTCGCGCCTCCATTGGCCATGCCGATGCCGACATAACCGCCGGGGCATGGGTGCACATCCACAACTGCAAAACCAATCTGGTTGGCGCGCCGGAGTATGTGTATCAGCCGGTGGACAACCCGCTGCCCCCTTATGTGCCGGCACGGGGTATGTTTGCCGGATATCTTCGCGCCGACGGAAAGGTGGGCATCCGCAACGAGCTATGGATCCTGCCCATGGAACCCCGCTTTCATGAAACGGCGCGCCGTCTTGCCCAAAAGGCCACCGATGAGTTCGGGTACTTGGCGCCAGACGGCATCCAGTGTTTTGCGGCCGACCAGCCCTTGATGGCTTCGCTTGTGGCCCATCCCAATGCAGGCGGCGTGCTGGTATTGGGGCCGGGCAGCGAAACCCTTGGCGAAGTGGATGAGAGCCGCGTCAAATTCCTTCCCGAAGGTGAGATAGAAGCTGGCATGGCATACCTGGCTGAGCTAGCCGCCCGCATCCCTGCCCAGCCACGAACGATGGTGCCTTTATCAAAACTGGTGGTGGGCTTACAGTGCGGCGGCAACGACAGGCTCTCCGGCATCACGGCCAATCCGTTGTTGGGCGCCGTATCCGACGCGTTGATCGCCTGCGGCGCCAGCACCGTGCTCACCGAGGTGCCCGAGATGTTTGGCACAGAAACATTGCTCATGAGCCGCTGCTACGACGTGCGCGTGTTCGCCAAAGCCGTGAAGCTGATCAACGATTATAAGCGCGGCCTTCAGTGCCAGGGGCAAGCGATCTACCAAAACCCTTCGCTGGACGACAGGGCTGGCGGCATCACCACATTAGAAGAGAAATCCCTGGGCTGCACCCAAAAGGGAGGCAACGGGCCGGTGGCCGATGTGCTGGCCTATGCCCAGCAGTTGCGGGAGCCGGGCCTCAACCTGCTAAGCGGGCCGGGCGATGATCTGAATGATCTAAACGTCATGACCGCCTTAGCCGCTGCCGGATGCCAGCTGATCCTCTATTCTACCGGAGGAGGCGCAACTCCCGACTCGCCTGTGCCGGTGATCAAGGTGGCGTCCAACTCGGAGTTGGCGCGCCGGGAGCCCGGCTGGATCGACTTTAACGCCGGGTTACTGGTGGAGGGGGTGACCATGACTTGGCTGTTGGAGGAACTGCTGGACAAGATGATACGTGTGGCGGAGGGTGAGCGTACCCGCAGCAGGGGGAATAGATAGATGAAACCCTTTATGGATCGCGACTTTCTGCTTACGACTGGCACCGCCCGCACCCTATACCACGAGGCAGCCGAACCTATGCCCATTTTTGATTACCATTGCCACCTCAATCCCCAGGAGATATATGAGAACATTCGATTCCGGAATTTGAGCCACCTGATGCTGGGCGGGGATCATTACAAGTGGCGCGCCATGCTGTCCGCCGGTGTGCCCGAGGAAAATATCCGGGGCGACGGCAGCGATTGGGACAAGTTTGCGGCCTTTGCCGGTATGCTTAAGTACGCCATCGGCAACCCGCTATATCATTGGACACACCTGGAGCTCCAGCGCGTGTTTGGCATACAGGATATACTCAACGAGGCGTCTGCCTGCTCTATCTATGATAGCGCCAACGCCATGCTGGCCACCGAGGATTTCCGTTGTCAACCCTTGATCCAGAAGATGAACGTAAAGCTGATATGCACCACCGACGATCCCTGTGACGACCTGCGCTATCACAAACTGCTGGCCCAGGACAATAGCTTTAAGGCAAAAGTGCTGCCCACCTTCCGGCCTGACAAGGCGCTGCACATCGGCAAGGAAGGTTTTGCCGAGTATGTTGCCCGGTTGGGCGAGGTATCCGGCGTGGACACGGTTGACCTAACCGGCGTGATCCGCGCGTTGTGGACCCGATTGGAGTACTTTCACGCCGCCGGTGGCCGCATCAGCGATCACGGGTTTGAAAGCATCAACTTTGCCCCGCCCGATGAAGTCTTGGCCAACCAAGCCCTGCGCAAGGCCTTGGCCGGTGGAGTGGTGTCTGAACAAGAGGTTGCCACATACCAAACCGTGCTCTGCCTAGCGCTGGGCCGCATGTACCACGCCCGGGGTTGGGTGATGCAGTACCACATCGGCGCAAAACGCAACAACAACCGGCGTATGTTCCGCCGTTATGGCCCAGACACGGGTTTTGATTCCATTGCGGACGGGGAGATTGCCCAGGACCTAGCGCGCTTATTGGACGAACTGGACGCCACCGAGCAATTGCCCAAAACGATTCTGTATTGCCTGAACCCCAAGGACAACTACGTGCTGGGTACGATGGTGGGCAATTTTCAGGGTGGCGTGCCGGGCAAGATCCAATTCGGTTCCGGCTGGTGGTTCAACGATACGCGGGACGGCATGGTGAAGCAGATGAAGGCTTTGGCCAACCTGGGCCTGCTGGGCCACTTTGTGGGCATGCTCACCGACAGCCGTTCCTTTATCTCCTATCCGCGGCACGAATATTTCCGCCGCATTTTATGTGAGCTGGTGGGCGGCTGGGTAGAAAACGGCGAGTACCCCGCCGACATGGATACGCTGAAAGAACTCATACGTGGGATTTGTTATGAAAACGCGGTAAAATATTTTGATATACCATTGGATTGATGAAATTGGAGGGAATCGTTATGGAAATGTTGCAACGCTTGTCTTTGGCTGGAATCGTGCCGGTGATCAAGGTGGACGACGCGGCGGATGCCGTGCCGCTTTGCCGGGCCCTTGCCCAGGGGGGATTGCCCGTGGCGGAGATTACCTTTCGTACGGCTGCTGCCCCTGAGGCCATCGCTAATGTGAGCCGGGAGTTGCCCCATGTGCTGCTGGGTGCGGGCACGGTGATCAACGGCGAGCAGGTAGACCGGGCGCTGGCCGCCGGAGCAAAGTACATTGTATCCCCCGGCATCAACCCCGAGGTGGTGCGGCACTGCCAAAAGGTGGGCCTGCCCATTGTGCCGGGTTGCGCCAATCCCAGCGATATAGAGATTGCGTTGTCATTGGGCGTAAAAATCGTAAAGTTCTTTCCGGCGGAGGCCTTGGGTGGCCTAACCCTGATCAAGGCTCTGGCTGGCCCTTATGGGGACGTATCCTTTGTGCCTACCGGCGGTATCGGCGAAAAGAATCTATTGGAGTACCTGGCCTTCCCCAAGGTGGCGGCCTGTGGCGGTTCTTGGATGGTGCCCGACGGGGCCATCAGGGCCAAGGACTGGGCAAAGATCCAATCGCTTACCGCCTCCGCTATTCAGTTGATGCTGGGTTTTGAGCTGGCCCATGTGGGTTTCAACGGTGATGCACCGGATGGCTTGGTCAATGCTTTTCCTGGCCTGCTGAGTTGGCAGGAGAAAAGGTGTTTGGCGATCCGCACCAACTCCCTGCCCCGCGCCAAGGCCTATTTGGAGGGCAAGGGGTATCGTTTTGTGGAGGAATCCGGTGCTACCTATTTGGAAGGGGAAATGGGTGGTTTTGCGGTGCAACTGTTGCAGAAATAAGGTCAATCGAAAGGAAGAATCAAGAAGAATGAATATGAAGCAGCGGGTCGTAACCTTCGGCGAAATCATGCTGCGGCTCAAAAGCCCGGGCTTTGAGCGTTTCTTTCAATCCAACATGCTGGAGGCCACCTTTGGCGGCGGCGAGGCCAATGTGGCCGTGTCCCTGGCCAACTACGGCATGGACGCGGCCTTTGTAACCGTGCTGCCGCAAAACGACATCGCCCAGGCATGTTTGCGCGCCTTGCGGGGTTATGGCGTGGACGTTTCAAAAATACAACGGGGCGCGGGCCGTATGGGCATCTATTTTTTGGAGACCGGCTCCAATCAGCGCCCTTCCAAGGTGATCTATGACCGCGCCGAATCCAGTATCGCCTTGGCCGAACCGGGCGCCATCGATTGGCAGGAGGCCCTGGCCGGTGCGGGCTGGTTTCACTTTACCGGCATTACCCCGGCCATATCCCAAAGCGCCGCTGCGCTTACGTTACAAGCGCTGCAAAGCGCCAAAAAGCTGGGCGTGTACGTATCCTGCGATCTGAACTACCGCAAAAACCTGTGGAAGTGGGGCAAAAAAGCCCATGAGGTGATGCCCGAACTAATCAGCTATGTGGATACCGTGATCGCCAACGAAGAAGATTTCCAGATGTCGCTGGGTTTGCCGACGGTTTCCCACGTGGAGTCCGGCGAGTTGGACGCCCAGGCGTATCGCCACGTTGCCGCCGAAGCCATGAAACGTTTCCCCAACGTGGCGCGGGTGGCCATCACCCTGCGCGAAAGCAAAAACGCCAACATGAACGATTGGTCGGCCTGTCTATTCGATGGGAAGGAGTTTTATGCGTCCCGCAAGTACGTGATCACCGACATCGTGGATCGCGTGGGCGGCGGCGACTCCTTTGGCGGCGGGTTGATCTTTGGCCTGAACACCTACAGCGACGCCAATACCGCCCTGGAATTTGCTGTGGCCGCCAGTTGCTTAAAGCATACGATCAACGGCGATTTTAACTTGGTGACCCGCTCCGAGGTGGAAGCGCTGATGAAGGGCTCGGGCTCGGGGCGGGTACAGAGGTAGCGAATGAAAATCCTAAACATCGGCTCGTTAAATATCGATTATGTGTATACCGTGCCCCATTTTGTGCGCCCGGGCGAAACCCTGTCGTCTACGGCCATGGAAGTTTTTTGCGGGGGAAAGGGCCTGAACCAATCCATTGCCCTGGCGCGGGCCGGGCTGGAGGTGTATCATGCCGGTTTTATTGGCGAGGAGGGCGGTTTGCTGGCGCAAAACTTGGCTGATAACGGTGTGGATGTGAGCCTGATCCAACCCTGCGCCGAAAAGAGCGGGCATACCATCATCCAAGTAGATGCCGCAGGGCAGAACTGCATTTTGCTTTACGGGGGCGCAAACCGGCGGATCACCGAGGAATACATCGATAAGGCGCTGGCGGCCTTTTCTGCCGGAGACATGCTGCTTTTGCAGAACGAGGTCAACTTGGTGAACAGCATGATCCGCAAGGCCAAGGCGCGAGGGATGCGGGTGGCGGTAAACCCTGCGCCCATGAGCCCGGACATGCTTTTAGCGCCGCTGGACTTGGTGGATATGCTCTTTCTAAATGAGGTGGAAGCTGCCGATCTTTGCGGCGAGGTGGATCCCCAGTTACAAATTCCCGCCTTGCGTGCCCGCTATCCAAATGTTACGCTGGTGCTGACGCTGGGCGAGCAGGGGGCGCTCTATCAGGCTCCGGGAGGGGAAACCTTCCGCCAGGGAATTTATCCTGTAACCGTGGTGGACACCACTGCCGCCGGGGACACCTTCATCGCATACTTACTGGCCGGGCTGGAGGTAAACAACGATATTCCCCAATGTTTGCGGCTTGCGGCCATGGCGGCGGCCCTTACAGTGAGCCGCAAGGGGGCTGCGGCTTCCATTCCTCGGATGGAAGAGGTACGGGAATGCCTTTGCTCTTAGGCAAGCAGCGGGACGCCGAGGGCGGCGTCCCCTACAAATAGGAACGATCCTGTTTACGGACGCGCATGGCCGCAGCCCTGTAGGGGACGCCGCCCTCGGCGTCCTGTCGAAAGCGAGGAGCAATTATGAAGAAAATCAAACCCGACTACATCGAGCGCCTCTACGCCGGATGGCTCGGCAAGCTGATCGGTGTGCGGCTCGGCGCACCCATCGAAGGCTGGAGCTACGAAAAAATCCAAAAGGTCTTCGGCGAAATCACGGGTTACCTAGTAGATTATAAAGATTTCGCCGCCGACGACGATACCAACGGCCCCATGTTTTTGCTGCGCACATTGGAGGATTACGGCATCGATAACACCGCCGAGCAAGTTGGCCTAACCCTGCTCAATTACGCTCCCTACGAGCATGGATTTTTCTGGTGGGGTACCTACGGGGTATCCACCGAACACACCGCCTATACCAACCTGCGCGCCGGGATCATGGCGCCTCGCTCGGGCAGTGTCGAACAAAACGGCGAGGCTATCGCCGAGCAGATCGGCGGGCAGATTTTTATCGACACATGGGGGCTGGTAGCGCCCTGCGATCCCACGCTGGCGGCACAATACGCCGAAAAGGCGGCCAGCGCCACCCATGGCGGCAACGGTGTGTACGGCGGCATGTTTATTGCGGCCTGTATATCTGCGGCCTTTGACGGGGGAAGCATACGAGATGTGCTGGAAACCGGCCTTACCGTGATCCCCCAGGATTGCGAATATGCCCGCGTGACCCGCGACGTGATGGCCTTTTATGACCAAAACTCGGCAGATTGGCGGGCCTGTTTCGCTTTTATAAAGGCCCATTACGGGTACGACAAATATCCCGGCAATTGCCACATCATCCCCAATGCCGCCGTGATGGTGCTTTCCATGCTGTACGGCGATGGGGACTACGGCAAAACCATCAATATCTGCAACATGTGCGGGTGGGATACCGATTGCAACGTGGGCAATGTGGGCACGATCTTGGGCGTGCTCGCCGGGCTGGATGGTATCGATTATGACAAATGGCGCGTGCCCATCAACGATTTTTACGTGAGTTCGGGCGTGCTGGGCAGCATGAATATCAACGACGTGCCCTCCGACGTTTTTTTCATCGCCCGGCTTGCGTACAAAATAGCCGGTGAAAGCCCTCCCCCCGAATGGGTGGCTGCGATCAATGGTACGGCGCCCCAATTTAACTTTTTGTTGCCGGGTTCGACCCACGGCTTTCGTATCCGAGCCGATCAGGCGCCCCATGGCACATTTGGCCCGTGGGTACGCAACAGCGCGGAGCACAAGGCCCTCAAAATCGTGGGCACCCAGGTGTATGAAGGCCAGAAGATCTATGTATATCACAAAACCCACTACAGGCCGGCGGACTTTCATGACAGCCGGTACGACCCCTGCTTTTCGCCCATCGTGTATCCCGGCCAAAGCCTGGACGCCTCGGTGATGCTTCTGGAGGAGACCGGGTTTCCGGTAACGGCATCTCTCTACGCGCTGGATGAAAACCACAACAATGTGCTCGAGGGCGCGGCAATACCGCTCACGCCCGGCACTTGGCAAGAGCTGCACTTCGATATACCCGCAATCCAAGGCGGCTTGATCAGCGAGATCGGCGTTGTGTTTGATCCCAGTGACTGTGAGCATGACACGCTGGCGGTCTGCCTGCGGGATTTTGCTATATCCGGCAAGCCGGATTATACTATCGATTTTGGATTAGAGCGCAACGAAAACTGGCGCTTTGGGCACACGCCGGTGAGCCAGTTCTCTCATCTGCGCGGTAATTGGGCAATTGAAGATGGATGCCTGTGCGGCAGGGGCGTTGATTTTACTGAAATTTACACCGGTCATCACAATTGGACGGACTACACCTTTACGGGCACGCTTTGCCCCGTGATCGGCGATTGGCACATGCTCAATGTGCGGGTGCAGGGCGGTATCCGTTCTTATGCCGCAGGCCTCACTGAACCAAACAAACTGGGGCTTTACAAAAACAACAACGGGTACATGTTGCTTTGTGAGGTGGATTTTGATTGGGAGCCGGGGGTTGAATACACCCTGTCGGTCCGGGCTGTGGGCAATACGATTACCGTAAGCGCAAAAGAAAAAGAGCTGATTTGTTTTACGGATACAAACAGCCCTTATCTGCGCGGGGCAATTGGGGCCAGCGTTCCGATGGGCCGTTGCAGGTTTAAGGATTTCTATGTGAAACCGCCCTATTATCAAGCAGATAATCTAGTTTTTTGAGACTATCACTAAAATCATTCTTACTTTCTTCGTTTGCCCACTCGAATTCGCTAATACCTTCTTTTGATTTTCTCCTAATAAGCAAAAGCTTACCATGATTATTACCCCTAGCAACATCAAAAGAAGACATACTTTTGGCGATTGTGCAAAGCAAATCTCCATCCCAAAAGTCTCCTGAAAAAGGATTTTTCAACAAGATTTCGATGGCTTTATCCATCGCCAACTCTGGTAAAATTGATTGCCTTACCATTATTGAAACATCTTTTTCATCTAAGTCATCATAGGTTTTTTGGATGAGTTTATTGTACCACAAGACTAGACTGCTACTAAAGCCGGAAGTATCCTCTTCAAGCCCGTATATTTCCTTAAGTGATTTTCTCTTAACCACATCAAATCCCTCCAAGCCTTCCAAGGGGAACAGGGGTTAGGAGTTAGGAGAACGGCTTCCACCCGTCATTGCGAACGAAGTGAAGCAATCCAGAACGTAATGCGACTGGATTGCTTCGTTTTACTCGCAATGACGAAGGCGGACCTTTGCTGGTTTGCCGTTCCACTCCTAAACCCTATCCCCTAATCCCTAATAAAATTCGTGCGCAGCCGTGGTTCATCAAGGGTTGGCAAAGCAATGCCAGCCTTTTTTCCGGCCTGAATGCAGCGGAGCAGCCACGCCATATTCCGTCCCAATACGCGCATGATTTGCAGGCCTTCTTCATCTTGGCGCACATCCTCCGGCGTATGGCCGTGCACCATGTTCCAATACATCGAGGGGGCCATGGGCATGCCCGAGATGGGTAAATATTTGTTTAGCTGATCCAGCGCGGCGGTGGTGCCTGCCCTTCGTGCCGAAACCACGCAGCCCGCCGGTTTGTGGGCAAAACAATTTCCCGCAAAGAACATCCGGTCCATCACCGAGATCATGGCCCCGTTGGCCCCGGCGTAGTACACGGGTGAGCCGAATATGAACCCGTCGGCTGTTTCAGCCTTGCCGAGGATTACGTTTACGATGTCGTTGCCATATACGCACCGGCCGCTGCCCGATTGCTTGCAATGGACGCAGGCGGTACAGCCCCGGATAGGTTCGGCGCCGATGTGGATAATGTCTGTGCCGATGTCTTCTTTTTGTAGTGTTTGCGCAACTTCGTTCAAGGCGGTGTAGGTGCAGCCTTTTTCCCTGGGGCTGCCGTTGATCAATAATACGTGCATGGTGTTACCTCCGTTTGCTCATTTTCTCGTTTCCGTGCTTAAAATGCCCGGTGGCTTTGGCCATGATAAGCTGCGCTTTGTGCTCATCGGCAGTCGACATGTCGGCCAGGAACCGTTGCGCCTTTTTGCCGCTTAGCGTGGTTACGTGTTTTCCATCAGAGCTGATGAACACCTTTTGCTCTTTGGTTGTTTTATATGCAAAGGGCTCCTCGGTTAGTTTTCCTCTTTGATCTGTGGGGCTCATTTATTCCTCCAGCATCGTAAAACTTCGCACCTCACCCAACCCCATTTTGCCCTCTTGGATAACGTAGCACTGCCAATAGTATGTAGCGCCGGGCAGCAGGGGCCAGCCTTCGATGTTGTCCACATCGTAATACATCTTCATGTAGGTGCGGCCGGGGAGTTCCACATCAAAGTATTCGGTGGATATCGCCATCGCGGATTCCGATTCCCCCAATAAGATACCCACCCGCTCCGGCACAGGGCCCAGGAAAGAGAACAAACCCTCCAAGCGCACCCTATATGCGGTGATATCTACGGCATCGGTGGTGGCTACGTACGCAAAGGACCCGAACACCTGGGCGGGATCCAAACGGTTCTTTGTGAAGCCGGAGCTTTTGGGGGCTGTGACGCTAAAGTGCAGGTGCACCGCAGTGGAACGCCCGGAGCTGCCCATTTCGCCCAAATGCTGCCCTTGCACCACGCGCTTGCCGCGCCGCAGCGAGGGCTCTACATGCACAAAGTGGGCGTACACCGTATATGCGCCGTCGCTGTGCCGCAGCACTACGCCGTTGCCGAATCCGTAATTGCAGAAGCCGTCCAGGGGGTAATTCTCCCGGCTTCTTTTGGAGCAGCCGGTACGCCGGGCGCAACGGATGCCGGTTTCCAGGCCGTCCACATTGTTGCAGCCGGTAAGGGCGTAGACCAACGTGCCGTCTTTGCTGGCTACGATGCTGTCGCCCAGCTGGCCCAAGATGTCGATGGCTCCATTGGTGCGGGGGGTGTACCCCTGTGTTACGATGCGGGAGTGGGGCACGGGCCAAAGGTATTCATGTGCCTCTTCTGCAAATGCGATGGGGGATAGGAGTAGCAAACAGAACAAAACGGCGGCAATCACTTATTTGCAACCCTTTGGCAATGCCCGGTGTGCGGAACTCGGGTGGCTGTTGGCACAGCCCAGCGTGCGGCGTTGCGCAGCACCATTTGCACCTCCGGCTGAAAATACACCGGGGCGGTCTCGTGGCCGGGCTGGAAGTAGAAGATACGCCCCTGCCCGCGCTGCCAGCAGCAGCCCGAGCGAAATACCTCGCCGCCCGGATACCATGTCACAAACACCAGCTCGTCGGGAGCGGGTATCTCGAAGTGCTCGCCGTAGGTCTCATCGCTGGGGATCTCAAAAAAATCGCCAAGGCCAGCGGCGATAGGATGGCTTGGTTCCAGCACCCACAGGCGGTTAAGTTCCCCGTCGTCGCGCCAGCGCAGGCGGTCGGTGCGGGTGCCCATCAGCCGCTGTAGAATCTTGGATGCATGGGCCGAGTGCAGGCAAACCAGCCCCATGCCGTCCAGCACACGGGTCAACACGCGATCCACTACGGCATCCTGCACCTCATGATGAGCGCAGTGGCCCCACCAAAATAGCACATCTGTATCGTCTAGCACCTGCTGGGTCAAGCCGTGCTCGGGCATGTCCAGCGTGGCGGTGCGCACGGCAAAATCCGGGCTGTTGAGCGCCTTGGCAATGGCCCCATGAATGCCTTCGGGGTATACGGCGCGAATCTCTTCTGCTTCTTGCTCATGCCTAAACTCATTCCAAATAGTGACACGGATCATGGTTTTCTCTCCTCCTTTGCGCGGCGTAATGATACGGAAAATTATTCTACACAATGGGCTGGTTTTCCTGTATAATATCTTTTCTATCTTTTGCAGCGAGGAGGGGGACTGGCTATGCATCCGGCCATGCATTCGGCTATGAATGAAGAGCGGGCCCATCTGGCCGATACGCTGGAGCTCATCGGGTTGGAGCGCGTAATAGCGGCCCGGGAGGTAGAGGAGCAGGCTCAGCGCGCCAAACGATTGCATCTGGAGGCCGGGGGCGCGTACAGCCTGGACGAGCATGTGGCGGAGCAGATATTGGCCTACATGCGGCAAAGCGCCCATCATCTTTCCCTGGCCCAGGCCAAGCCGTATTTCACCCGGATCGGCTTTATCCCCGAGGGCGGCACCGAAGAAACCCATTACATCGGCAAGTGGGGCGTGCTACGCAGCGAAGACCTAACAAGCGTGGTGGTGGATTGGCGGTCGCCGGTGGCCAATTTGTACTACTCCGGCCAGGTTGGCCCCATGCACTACATAACGCCCGACGGCGAGGCTCGAGGCGAACTCACCCTCAAGCGGCACCTGTCTGTAGAGGGCGGTAAGTTGCTTTCTGTGTTTGATACCGACGTGGTGGCGCAGGACGCCTACTTGCAACAGGCCTTGGCGGCGGTTTCGAAGGCCCGCCTAAAGGAGATCGTATCCACCATCCAGGCCGAGCAGAACTACGTGATCCGCCACCAACCGGCCCGGCCTCTGGTGGTGCAGGGCGTGGCCGGGTCGGGCAAGACCACCATTGCCCTTCATCGTGTGGCCTGGCTGCTGTATGCCTATCAGGACAAGATGGCCCCGGAGCAGATGCTAATCCTGGCGCCCAGCCCCATGTTTTTGGATTATATATCGGCGGTGCTGCCCGATCTGGGTGTGGAGCGGGTCCGCCAGCAAACGTTCGGGGGCCTTGCGCTGGAACTGCTGGGCAAGGACGCGCCCCGCCTGCTGCCCGGCGACGCCCTGGATCGTGTGCTGGCCCAAACTGATGAAGAACGCGCCTGCACAACCTTAAGGTTGCGTTATATGGGTTCGCTACGGTTTCGGGATGCGGTGCGCGAATACGTCGGGCGGCTTGAGGAGGGCATCGTGCCCCAGCAAGAGATACGTTTTGGTCCGGTATGCCTTTTTACCCCGGATCAGGCCCGGAAGATTTTGTTGCAGGAACTGGCCGCCTTTCCGTTGCGCAGGCGGGTGCTGGAGTTTGGCAAGTACCTAAAGCGTGGCCTGCGCGACGGCTTGGTTCAAGTAGAGGGCTGGCTTTCCAAAACCTGTGAGCAGCGGGTCAAGGCCATATTGGCCGCCGAGCCCGATGGCCGGTTGCGCCAGGATCGGCTCAAGCGGCTTTATGATAGCCGCGATCAACGTATCGCCGAGGCCAGGGCCGCCGCCAAGGATTATGTGCGCAAGGAGCTCGCCAAGTTCCCCAAGCTGGATCTTTTAGAAATATATAAAGCCTTTTGGAGTACCAACCCAGCAGGTGAGGATGCCGAAGCTTGGAACCTTGCCGCAACAGAAGCCCAAGAAGCCCTGGACAAGCGCCGCGCCCGGCCCGAAGATTTACCTGCCCTGTGCTTGCTGCGTCAGGCCATCGAAGGCCTGCCCAGGCAGGACATCCGGCATCTGGTGATCGACGAAGCCCAGGACATGTCGCCCTTCCAAGTGGCTTTTTTGCAGGAGATAGCGGGCAATACTTCTTTTACCATCGTGGGCGACCTGATGCAGGGCGTGCATGCCTACCGGGGGCTACAAAGCTGGCGGGAGCTGACCGACGGCGTATTTGGCGGCGACGCCACATACCATCAGTTGGTTACCAGCTATCGCAACACAGTAGAGATCATGGCGTTTGCCGCTCGGGTGGCATCCCGGCATCCAGTGGGGGATCAAACCGAGGCCAAGCCGGTATTGCGTCACGGCCCCGCGCCCGAGATGCTTGGGTTTCCGGCCCGTGGGGCCAGGGATATCTTTATACGGGAGCGGATCGAAGCCTGGCGGGACGAGGGCTTTGCGTCTATTGCCGTGATTGGCCACGATGCGACCGAGTGCCGTGTGCTGCACAAAATGTTGCCCCAGGAGATGGGGGCGCGATTGGCGTTGGACGAGGGCAGTCCTTTTGAGTCCGGGCTGCTGGTGATACCGGCCACGCTTGTAAAAGGCCTAGAGTTTGATGCCGTGCTGCTGGCCGATGTGAGCGCCACGCGCTGGGCGGACAACGCGCTGGAGGCGCGGCTGCTGTATGTGTGCCTTACCAGGCCGTTGCACCGGCTGGCGTGCTGTTTTGTTGGGGAGAGAAGTGGGTTGTTAGGGGATAGGGGTTAGGGAATAGGGATTAGGAGTTTTGCATGAGAATGAGACGGCTTGTTGCGTTGCTTGTAGCGATGATGTTTTGCTGCGCAGGATTTTCTCCGGCAAGCGCAGCATATGACCTGGACCGCTACGAGATTGACATCATGATGGACTCCACGCGGGCTGTGCTGGAATGTGTGCAGCGTGTGTGGTACACCAACCGCAGCACGGATACGTTAAATAATCTATACTTTCATGTTTACGCCAACGCTTTTAAGCGAGAAAATACCTCGCCCGCAGAAAACGCCTACCCCCGCGGTTTTGATCCCGGCGAGATCGCCTTCACCGGCGTGTGGGTGAACGGGGAATCCGTAGCCTTTGCGCTGCAAGGGATGGACGAGGCCGTGTTGCGTGTGCCCGTAGGCTTGCTTGCGCCGGGGCAGGAGGTGGCATTAGAATTTGCCTACACCCTGCGTGTACCTATCGCCCAATACCGGTTTGGTCGCAGCGGCGATGTTTGGAGCCTAGGCAACGCTTTTCCTATCGCCGCGATGTACGAGCACGGCCAGTGGCGGCTGGATCCCTATGCAGCCATCGGTGATCCCTTTTACAGCGCCTGCGCCAATTATCGGGTTACAGTAGATGCGCCCAAGGAATACGAGATTGCCGCTGGCGGCGCATTACATGAACGAAAAGAAGCGAGAGAGCGAACCCATTGGGTGTTTGAGATTGGGGCTGCGCGCGAGTTTGCCCTTTGCATAGGCAGGGGGTACAGGGTGGAGGGCGGCTATGTGGATGGCGTGTTGGTGCAGGCCTACGCTACGTCCGGTGGCCGCGCCCGGCGCGCCTTGCAACACGCCCAAAGTGCCTTGAGGGTTTACAACGAGCTGTTTGGGGCCTATCCCTATCCGTCGTTCCGTGTAGCAGAGGTTGCGCTGGGCGGATACGGCGGCATGGAGTATCCGGGCCTGGTGATGATGGACTTGATCCAACTCGAAAAGGATGGTGCGTTGGAGTTTGTGATGGCCCACGAGGTGGCGCATCAGTGGTGGTACGCCCAGGTGGGCAATGATCAGATTCGCTCCCCTTGGCTGGACGAAGCCTTGGCGGAATACAGCGCCCTGCTGTACTATGAACGTATCCACGGGCAGGCAGCCTTCGACCGGCTGTACGAGCAGCG
>Ga0123356_10001378_pt1 | contig 26920 bp, 20 predicted proteins | sample TergutEmb28metaG_2_FD_92546 | JGI IMG/M metagenome (GOLD analysis project Ga0123356, IMG submission 92546) | Embiratermes neotenicus P3 segment gut microbial communities from Petit-Saut dam, French Guiana - Emb289 P3 | ecosystem: Host-associated > Arthropoda: Insects > Digestive system > Gut ...
GTTACGAGTATCGAGGATGCTGTTAAGCAAGCAGAAAAAATAAAAGCAAAATAAGGCGCTTAGTCTTTTAAACTTTTTTGCACTGGTTACATCCAAGCACATGGACATGATTCTTCTCGTAGGGGCGTTCAAAAAACCGGGCAACAAGAAAATCATCCAGAGACATTTTTGCGCCGCAAATGGGACACTTTCTTGGTAAATCATTCTCTATGCAGCTATAGCAGCCTTTAATGTACATTAACCTGTCAATGCTGCCTGCGCTCGGAAATGCAATAGTTTTTACCAAATCTCCTTTTACCATGATTATTGAGCAGACAGGACAAACTTTGGCATCTCCGGGTCTTCCTTTGAATTTTTTATTCTTTTTACTCCAGGGAAGAAACGGATAAATCGGGGACACTGGTCCAAAAAATAAAAATGAGCCAATCCAGACAAGAATAATGCCGCAGATCGTTAATAATAGTAAATATAAAATATCTCCCATAACATACTATTTTAAAGCAAAACTAATAAATAGCAACCCAATTAATTATCGCCTGTTCTTTCATTTTATAAAAAGCACATGACAGTTCCGTTAAAACGACAGACCCTGTCACCGCTTGCCCAGCAATCGACTTCGCGAACGGAATATTTCTTTCCTGTGTACGCTTCAAGAATACCGGCAATAAACCCTTCGTCATAAACACATACATTTTCGTATGTTATTGGAAGCCCGCTGCAATCAAGATCCTGCGCAACGGTAAGCACAATGTCGCCGGTATCAGGATCAAAATCCTCCATGCGAAGAACACCTATCTTTAAATCCTGCAGCGCTTTTTGCAGGTTGGCAATAAAAGTATTAAAATCTGCTTTTAGATCCAGTATGTTCTTTGCAAATTCTGTTCCCGCCAAAAAACCCGCCCTGCGGAAATACTCGTTTGCCCGCTCCAGGCCGTGAGCTTTGCTTAGGATATCAAGCATTGTGTACTGCATTAAACGGTAAACAATTACGGGCATTTCTTCGCCCAAATCTCCGCGTCCTTCCTTGATATTGCCTAAATTATTCCAGCTAAACTCTTCGTGTTTTTTGGTTTTTAAAAAAGTGTTTATATTTTCCATAAAAACATCCTCCTAATTACAACCCGGGAATATACCCAATATAAAAAAAAGAACCGCCGGCGACCAGTAAAATAAAATGGGTGACAGTCACCTACACAAAATGTAGCGTCAAAGAAAAAAAACTACGCTATATATGGTATGGGTGACTGTCACCTTTTGGTGTATAATGTAGTATGGCAACACTTTATATAATTGCTACACCAATTGGGAATCTGGGCGATATAAGCTTTCGGGCGGTAGAAACGCTAAAAACTGTAGATTTGGTAGCATGCGAAGATACCCGCCGAACGCTTAAACTCCTGTCCCATTTGGGAATCCGGGTTAAAATGCTCTCCTGCCGGTCTCAAAATGAGGAATTCGCGGCGGAAAAGGTTATATCCGCCTTAAACCAGGGACAGACAGTGGCATATGCAAGCGATGCCGGTACCCCTGCTCTAAGCGATCCCGGAGCCGTATTGGCAGCGATGGCAGCACAGGCAGGGCATGAGGTAATCCCAATCCCGGGGCCATCGGCTTTTGCAGCTCTCTTAAGTGTTGCAGGCGGCAGAGACAAAACTGTCATTTTTGAGGGGTTTTTGTCCCCAAAACCGGGCAGGAGAAAAAGCCGCCTTCGGGAACTAATGGTAATGGACGCCGCCTGTATTTTATACGAATCACCATTTAGAATTCTCAAGCTAATCGGCGACATTGCCGAAATTGACAGTGAGCGATATATGTGCCTTGGACGGGAAATGACCAAGATTCATGAGGAGTATTTACGCGGTTCGGCTGCGGAAATACTGGCAAAATTGAGCGAAAAAAAGGAAAATATTGGCGAATTTTCTGTGTATTTATCTGGCATTTAATTAAATTAGCTGGTAAACTTATAGTAGGTAGTTGCCGATAATAGGGTATAGGTAGGGTATGAGTATGACAGTAAACAGAATAGGTCATGTAGAACCCATTCCACCTGGAAAAAAACCAGGCAGGAGTGAACAAGTGGGGGGGAACGACAGGACTGATTCAATCAATCTTTCTTCTGATGCAATGAAGAAGGCAGAGATGTATCAGATCGTGGAACTTATTAAAGCCGCCCCGGAACTTGATGATTCCCGGATTGCTGAGCTCAGACAGAAGATTGATGATCCTTCATATTTGAATGAAAAGGTCATCAAATCTACGGCGGATAATATTGTCAGCGCATGGTTTGCGTAGATAATAATTTAATAAGCATAATTGGCCTGACCATCTGACCACTTGATTCAAGTGGTCAGATGGTTAGGCTTTTTTTATCTTCAACCATATTTTAGGAAGAGCATGGATAATTCATTTAAGTTTGATCCGGAAGTATTAATTGGCGCAGACACCTTAAGCATGGCGGGAACTATCGCAGGCCGCTACGGCGGACGAATGATGATTGCCGCAGATCACAGGCTTGAGTCACAGGTAGTAAACCGGTTAAAGGAAACTCTTGAGGATTCCGGGCTGGAAGCCATTGTTTTTGACGGAATAGAAGAAAATTCTTCCGTAGAGATGGCAGAAAATATTGTCGAACTTAGCCGCGCAGCCCATTGTGATGTTATTATTGGTTTTGGCGGTGAAAACACGCAAACAATAGCCCGAATGGCAGCAATTATGGCGCCTATGAGAATAACTGCTTTTGAACTTTTGGACGGCCGCAATTTGCAAAATAAATTCCTGCCGTTTTTGTCAATTCCTACAGAAGGTGCAGGTGTTTTTTCTGCCATTAATTACTTTCTTGCCGCAGATCCGCGCAATAAGTTTATTAAGTCTATCCCTTCTCCGGATAAACTTTACGCATCGATAATAATCGACAGTAACCAGTTTAAATTTCTTTCGGAAAACAATGCCATGGCATTTGTACTGGAAGGATTCTTTTCCGCAGTGGAAGCATATTGTTCAACAAGAGCAAATTTTCTTTCTGATGCTATTCTTGAAAGAGCGTTAAATTTTTTCGCTAAATTGTTAAAAACCGGGACAGGCACTATTAACGCAGAAACATTTGCGCAAGCCAGCTTTCTTACAGCCCTTGGTTCCTCGGTAAGTTCTCCGGGAATCGGCGCCGCATTGTCAGCGGCAATCAGCGCACGGTGTTCTATCCAAAAACCGCTTTGTTCAGCGGCGCTTTTCCCCGTTATTGCAGAGCGGCTTGTCGGCGCACGCCCTGAAAAAATGGCGCGGGTTGCATCATTCCTGGGCAATGCAAAAGCCGCCTCGGTTGCTGAAGCTGCCGCTTCCTCAGTTGACGGTATACGGCGTATAATGGGAGCAGTTAATGTTCCAGCCAGCCTTGCAGAACACAATATTCCGCTGGATCGCTTGACCGCTGCCGTTGAAGCAGCCCGTAACCTTGAATTAACGGCAAATTCACCCTGGACCGTTTCGGAAGAAGAAGTTTTTAAGATTTTAAAGCAAATTTTGTAGAAAAACACGAAAAGTTCAGCAGATTTAGTATATACTTAAGGTGTATATTTAGAATAAGGAGAAAACCATGAATAAAAGAAAATATTTCCTGTTGATAAAAATCGCCGCAGCGGCTTTGGTGATATTTTCGGCTGCCTTAATCTCATGTCCGCCCCTGGATGAAGAATCCTTTGATAACACAATAACAGTCAGCGGAATTTTAACACAAAGCAGATGGATCGATATTCTTGATGATATTTATTATAACGGAATACCCGTTAAACTCGATCTTAGCGCCTGTGTTCCGCCTTCTTCCGGCGGAGATATATTGAAACAGACTCATGAAAACGGAGCAGATTATACTCCTGCAACAGCCATTAATCAGTGGGATAATTATATTCAATTTAACCCATCTATGGGCAGCAGGTTCGGCAAGGATTTAATTGAATCGATAATACTGCCTAATGTTGCAACAATGATAAGTAACGCATCAGATAAGATTGATATAGAAACAATTTTTGACACAGAGGACGATGAATTAAACCGGTATGCTTTCAGGCACTTTACCAATCTCCGGTCTGTAACCGGAAGAAATATAAGCCTTATTGGAACTTTTGCCTTTTACAATTGTACATCCATAGAAGAAGTTTCTTTTCCAAATGTAGTTATTGTTATGCAGTATGCATTTTTTAACTGCACCAGTATCAGAAGATTTGAATTCGAAAAACTAAGACACATTCAGCCAAGCGCTTTTGAAAGCTGCACATCACTCGAAACTGTTGAATTCCATAACGCCGATGTAATTCCGCAAAGAGCGTTTATGAATTGCACAAGTCTTGTCGAAGTTAGTTTCTCCGGTGTAATGAAAGTAGAACCGGATGCGTTCAGAAATTGCACCAGTTTAATAAAAGCAAGATTCCTTGCGAATCCTCTTCGTACAACGGGCGGTCATCCGATGGCGCCATGGAGAGCAAGTGCAGAAATACCGTATACGGAAGATACATTGGCATTTCATAACAATGTTTTTAGGGGTTGTACCTCTCTATTATTACTGGATGTACGCAACGCATGGAATGTTTACTTCGGCGCAGGCGCCCTGGCAGACATAGGAACATATCTGGAACTTCATTTGTACGACGATGCTGGTCCGGTTAATGGTCTAGCCCCTGTAAGTAACAGAAGCTACGGTCATCCTCAGGTTGAACTGATTTTAGGAGGCACTCATCCTGATATAAACATTGGCAGTCTTACGCTTAAAGAACTAAAAATAATAGCGAACTCAGTTGACCCTGAACTTCATTCACAAATTTTATATGCAGACACAGCCAGCGCTGCAAATGACGGAACAGCCAGCATAAGAAACAGAATCAACGCTGTTTACAATCCAGGTCCCAGACATATTGATTATAACGAACCTGTAAATCCGGTCGTAAAAGTTACGATAGAAAGAAGACCTTAATTACCGTAAACAACTCGCTTGGTCATAAGGAGTTAGTTGTGAAAAAACTTTTATTATTCTCATTTATTTTAATCTTTGCTCTTGCAGGCTGTATTGAGGATCCTGAAGACGAAGATGACGAAATAATCGATGAACCGGAAGTCACTCTTACCTTTGAAGAAGAAATTGTTGCATTAATTAATGAGCAAACAGAGAAAGGAACACAGGCAAATCCGGCTGTAATTGAGTTAGAACATGAACTTGGGCACATGCTTAGTACAGAAAGCAACTGGCACAAATTGCTTGGAGCAATAAAAACCGCAGACAAGTATATAAAACTGGACTTATCTGCATGTACACTGGAAAATCACTCATATAACTTTTTTCATCCGGATTGGACGATTACAGACGGCAAGGACAAGATAATTGAAATAATACTACCAGAGGAAGCTACCCACATAGTCGGCGGAAATTTAAATGAAGGTAATTATGCCTTTAAACATTTTACCAAACTAAAATATATAAGCGGAGTGAATATAGAGCATATCGGCAATGCTGCTTTTTATGAATGTTCAAGTCTTGTTGAGGTTAATTTTCCTTTGTTACAGGAAATAATGACAAGCGCATTCTATAACTGCACAAACCTTGTTGAAGCAGATTTTCCGTTGGTAAATATTCTTGGAAACAATGCATTTAACGGCTGCACAAACCTTGAGTCTGTAAATTTTCCAGAAGTGACTGTTATTCATCAACATACTTTTTACAACTGCACAAGTTTGGAAACTGTAATAATTCCAAACGCAGAATTAATCGATCAAAATGCTTTTTATAACTGCACAAGTCTGGTCGAAGCCAATTTTCCATTCGTTACCACAGTGGGCGATTATGCATTCTATAATTGTACTTCTCTAGAAATTGTAAACATTCCAAAAATAACAACCATATTTCCAGGTGTATTCCAAAATTGTTCGAGCCTTGTAAATGTTAGTTTCCCGCTTGTTACATTAATTGCAGTAAACGCTTTTAGAGATTGCACAAGCTTAGTTAAGGCTGAATTCCATACAAATAATTCTGATTTGGTTTTTCAAGATTATGCATTTTATGGCTGTACGTCGCTTAATGTATTGGACGTAAGAAATACGCTGGATGTAGTTTTTCAAAGGAGCGCATTGGGAAATATTGGAAATACTCGTGACAGAGTATTAAATCTTTATATGTTTGACGATGACGGCACAAAGAGCCGCGGTCATCCTCCTATAGGTCACTTTTTGGGGGGCGCAGATGGTGACATTCAAACAATTATAACAATCAATATTATCGCTCCTGAGGTAACAGGCGTATCACAAATTGAAAAGTGGGATAGTGCGGACGCACACGGAATTTATTTTCGTCTTTTTCATGACGGAACCCACAACGCTCATGTAGAAGTATTAATTGAGAGAAGAACGGATCTTTACAATTCTCAATAGCCGTCTGACATGGCGCGGTTCATGTCGCGCTGATAAAGTTCCTGATACACAAAGCTGCGGTTCCTAAGTCTTTCTTTTACTTCTCTGGTAAACGGCATGTGCCGCCAGAAAGTGCCCCGGACATCTTTATCAAGTTTTTGTATGCCTTCGGCTTCTTTTGTCATCCATAAAATATAATCGCGGATAAAATATTCTTTTATGTCGCCTTTCAGTTTGAGTGACTGGAACCACTGGTAATAGTGCCCTGTAAGACCTTCTTCCATCCAGTAGAAAGAAGCTTTTTCCTTTGCTACCTGCCAGCGGAGATCGGCAACTGCGGTAAGAACCGCCAGATATAAATTTCTAGGGTACATCGGTATAATAATTCGTCCGCGGCTTGTTGCGCGGTTGTAGCGGTCAAACGGTTCCCAGCAAAAACCCATATCGCCGTAAGTGGGTATTAAAAGAACAAACGGAGCAATACGGTTTAATCTGCTTTTATAAACGCGGCAAAAAGCTTCTGCATCAATACTTTCTATCCTGGCAAGCATGGCGATAATATTTTCGCGGGTGGCAACTTCGTTGGGAACGCTGTGAAAATATTCGGCCGTTAAAACAGGAAAGTGATTCCCCTGCCGCCCGATTGTCATCTTTGCCATTTGGCGTATAGTGTCCAGCTCGGTATCTATCGCGCCAATGTCGACAGCAACAGCTCCGCCTTCATTTGCAAGTTTGTCCGCCAGAATTTCAACATCAGCCTGTGCGCCGATAAAATCCCTAATGCTTAATCCCAGTTCATGATCATTTTTTAACAGCGCCTTAAGCAAATTCTGGATTTCTGTAATCGACATCTTTTGCCCTTCGGTAAAGCAATCGCTTACTTCGCTGTATTCATTCAACGGAGTGCGTTCATAAATTGCGCTAAGCCTGTCGCGTAATATTTTTTCAATTTCGTCACGTTCTTTATCTTTTGATCTAAGTAAAACCCTTGCGCCGTCAAACTTGCCCTGTGCTTTTTCCAACAGAGACTGTAGCTTTGACTGAGTGTTGCCTTTTGCTATTTTTACTTCGTCTGTGCTGGACGGACGCATTTTACTTGTTCCAACAGCATAAAGCCACTCGTCCATGTAGTGAACCGGCTGCTCCAGAACATTATCATCAATAATCTTGCTAAAGAAATCCCTTGTCTCTGCGTTTAAAAATGTGGGATGCAGTATCCCAAAGCGAAGCAGGTATTTTTTTGAAGGAGCAAGTTTACTTGTTGACTTTCGCCCAATGCCAAAAAGAAATTCCCAAAACGGCGATATAAACTGCTGACGGAAAACGCTGCGATCCTTGGGATCTTTTGCGGTCAGATATTTCTGTAAAATATTATGCACTCTTTGGGCAATATCACCTTCGTTGGAAAGAGCGGTTTTATAGTAATTTGGATCGTTAAAAAAGCTGTGGCCTTTTTCTTCCAGGCGCTTGGTAACCGCCGGAAACCCCGAAGCAGTTATGTCGACATCGCCGCCCGAAGCGCTTGATATGTCCGCAAAGTCGTCCTTGTTTTTCTCGCCAAAAAGGTCGTTAAAATCCGGAAGCGGACTGTTGTCGGAGCCTGCGGTACCCAATAATGCGGCAAGTTCGGGATCCATGTCCCCATTGTATGCGTTTCCAGCCATAAATTCATGATAAGCGTTTTCTGGCTTGCTGTCAAATGGTTATTAGTGCATCCAGGTCTATCTCGCCGGCAGTACAGGGAACGGTAACTCCGCAGTTTTCAAGCGCTTCCGGGTGAAGTTCGCCAAAGACGCCTATTGGCTTTCCACCGCAAATTATGGCAGCCGCCCGCCCGGGGATAAACCGCGGATCTGCAGATTCTTCCACATCGTACTCGCGCGAAAGGTAATAAAACAGCGTTTGCAGCTCGGCGGCGGCTGTGTTAAAGTTGGCATCAGTCCCGGCATGTAAAAATCCGGCGAACTGACGGGTTTTACTGCGGTAATTTTCTGAATCGTCCAGCCAGGCAATTTTCCCAACTTCGAATATTTTATGCGGAAATACAGAACGCCCGGAAATCGACTCGCTTATCATAAGCGAAGCAATTACCGAATCGCGTACATATTCATAATTTTCAGTCATCGGGTTAAAGATACGAATAATCTTATCTCCTGCGCCGCGCATATTATCTACCAGGTCCTTTTTTGAACCAAGATAATTGTAAATCATTTCCTGATAACCCAGGCCTATTAAATGTTCTTTTACCTGCCGGCTGAACAAGGTGATAGGCAAAAGCCTGCCAACGGTTGAATCGGAAGGACGTTCCGGCTTAAATGAGCCAAGACCGCGGCCTATCATTACATCTTCTACCACGTCTGCAGCATGGAGAAAATCGTTGCGGTATTCGGGCGGCCATGCGCGAACGCCTGCTTCTGCTGCTTTTGCCTTTTGACCGCTTTCACAATCCGTAACAGCCTCGGCTTTTACACCCATGCGCGTAAGAGCTTTAATACATTCATCGGCGGTTAATTTCTCTCCCAGAAACTTTTCGATTCTGGAAAGTGAGCAGAAAACCGGCTCCTGGAAATAATACGGGGTAACAAAACTTCTGCCAAAAGGCGTATCAAAATCGTACTCAATTTCTACAGGTTCGATTGAAAAACCATTGTCCGCAAGGTCGCAGGCAACAATCGAAGCGGCAAGGGTAATTAACGGCAGATCCGTACCGGTAAGTTCGACAAAAACCTCATCGTCGCCGACCTGTACCGCTCCAAGGTCATTGGAATTGATAATCGGCGGGTAGGAAAGGATAAAGCTTTGCGAATCTGTCAATAGAGGATGAATGGGCTCATGCTCCTGGATAAAGGCAAACTCCTTGCCTTTTGGGTGCTGCTTTAGTATCTCTCTGAGAGTAAGTTTCCCTTCCCACTGGAGCGGTTCAAATGAAACAGAATCGGGGTCTACGCCCTTGTAACAAATCGGCCAATTAATTAATGACTTTCCCTTGTCGTCAGAAATACGATAAATGCCCATCGACATGCTCCGCCGTTTCCGCCCGTAATTCCAGGCAAGTTTTTCCTGGGTTTGGATAATATCGCGAAGCATGGGATCTGTTATTGTTTTACCTCTGGCGATAAAACCGGTAAGGTACGGACGCACTTGTTTTACGCTGGATTCAACTTTAACTTTACGGGATGTTTTTTTAACACTGCCGGGTTTTGAAAAAAAGTCATATTCCGGTAAACTTTGCTTTTTATTACTGTGATATATTCGAAGCTGGCGTGCACAGCCTGCAGTACCCCAAAGATCAGGGCGGTTTGTGTCATTTAATTCGATTTTTAAAGTTCTTTCCGCTTCAGGCAGATTTTTGTCGCTGTCTTCATCAAGTTCTGCTTTCGCGCAAGTCAGCGCTTCTTCGAACTCTTCCTTACTTTTCCACAGACCGCGGCAGTCTGCAAGTGTGTAAAAAACCTGTTCGTTTACATCGATTTTTGGCATAAGTGAATTATATTTATTTTCCGTATGAGCTACAAGTGGTGTCAGTTAAGTGGTGTCAGTCACCTACGCTACATATAGTAGTCGTAATAAAAATATCCGCTACATCTAGCGTAGGTGACTGACACCTTTAATAGGGACACCTTTATTAGGGGGTTGTCAAACATCCAATCTATTGTAATAATGAAGAGAAAGATAAATTTCATTTTTATGGAGGAAAAATCATGAAAAAAATTGCAGCAGTTATTTTAGTACTTGCTATGGCAGCATCCATGGTAATGGTAGTTAGCTGTAAAGCAGGCGGCGGACAGATGATTGGCGTCGCAATGCCAGAAACCCACGTTCAGCGCTGGGTAAAAGACGGCAACTCCCTCGTGGAAGAAGCCAAAAAACTTGGTTATCGCGCAGAAGCTCAGTTCGGCGATGCAAATCAAGGTACACAGAACCAGCAGATTCAGAGCTTCCTGACACAGGGTGCAAAAGCGCTGATCGTTGGCTGTATCAATGACGGTGTTGCTCCGGTTATCGCGGAAGCAGCTCGTGATAATGTAGTGGTCATCGCTTATGACCGCATAATCCCAAATTCAGAGGATTATGATTACTACATCACATTCAACAACTTTAAAGTTGGTGTTCTTCAGGCAGAAAGCATCGTAGCAGGTCTTGACCTGGATGCAGCTACATCACCAAAGTACATCACACTGTTTGCCGGTTCACCGACAGACGGAAATGCATTCTTCTTCTTTGATGGTGCAATGAGCGTTCTTAATCCCTACATTGACAGCGGCAAACTCGTAGTCGTAGGACCATATCCAAGAACATCATCAGACACAAACAATTTCCAGAGAATTGCCACAGAAAACTGGCAGGCTCCAATTGCGAAAACCCGCATGGAAAACCTTCTTAGCAACGATGCCCGCAATGTCACTCTGGATGCTATTTTGGCTCCCAATGACACACTGGCTCGCGCTATTCTGGAAGCATGCAAAGCCGATGCAAAATACCGCGGCAACCTGCCTATAATCTCCGGTCAGGACGCAGAATGGGATTCTGCAATGTCAATTAAAAACGGCGAACAGTTCAGCACAGTATTTAAAGACACAGCCAAATTGGCAGAAGCAGCAATTATTCTTGCTGACCAGGTCCTCAAAGGACAACCAGTCAATATCCCGGGCGCAGTTCTCGCAACTGGCGACCTCGCAGAAATTGGCAACACCGGCAGAAAATATGTAAACGCATATCTGTTGGATCCTATCCTTGTAACAGAAGACAATCTTACAGTCATGCTTGATGCAGGATTCTATGATGACAGACTTGATGGCGGAAACCCATTAAGGTGGTAATAATCTAAGCGATTAGATACTTGGCCGCAAGATCGATTGATTAAGCGGCTGAGTATTTTTTTTGTCTTTCCTGTCCGGCTCAATTCCCGGAGGAATCATGAGCGAATACATTCTTCAGATTGAAAATCTAACAAAAGAATTCCCGGGTGTTAAAGCGTTAAAAAATGTCAGTTTAAAAATTAAAAAAGGCGAAATTCATTCACTGTGCGGAGAAAACGGCGCAGGTAAATCCACATTGATGAGCTGTATCTCCGGCGTTTATCCAAGAAACAGTTACGAAGGTAAAGTTTTTTACAAAGACCGCGAAACAAATTACAACAGCGTAAAAGACAGCGAAAACGAAGGGCTTGCCATTATTCATCAGGAATTGGCGCTTAGTCCGTATTTATCAATATACGAAAATATTTTCCTGGGCCACATGGATACAAAGTTTGGCATAATAAACTGGAATAAATATATAAAAGAATCTAAAAAATATCTGGAAACGGTGGGGCTTAACGAGCCGCCGGAAACAATTGTAAGCAAGCTGGGCGTAGGAAAACAGCAATTAGTCGAAATTGCCCGCGCTCTGTCCAAAAAAACAGAGCTGCTTATTTTGGACGAACCTACTTCTTCATTGAACGACGACGAAAGCGAAAAGCTCCTCGATTTAATAATTGAATTTAAACGCCAGGGTATTACCTCGGTGATAATTTCTCATAAACTAAACGAAGTTTTAAAAGTTGCAGATACAGTAACAATTCTACGCGACGGTCAGTCAATCAGCACCTACGATGTAAAGGCAGACAACCTTACAGAAGATATGATCATCAAAGACATGGTAGGACGCGATTTAACTCACCGCTTTCCGGAAAGAAAATCGTCTCCCGGCGAAACAGTAATGGAAGTAAAAAACTGGACTGTCTATCATCCGGATTATCATGCGATAAAAGTAGTAGACGACGTTTCATTTTATTTACGCAAGGGCGAAATACTAGCTTTTTGCGGACCGATGGGCGCCGGCAGAACAGAATTAATGATGAGCATTTTCGGCAACTCCTATGGTCATCGCAGCGAAGGCACCCTATTAATTAACGGAAAACAATGCAAGTTTAACAGCCCGCATGTTGCAATTGATTCGGGGCTTGGCTATATTTCGGAAGATCGCAAAAGCCTTGGCCTTGTTTTAATTCAGGATGTAAAAACAAATATAACTCATTCCAGTTTAAGGAAAATTTCAAAGTTTGGCATAATCAATAACCAGCAGGAAATTAAGGAAGCGGAGCAGTACAGAAAGGATCTAAATATAAGGACACCTTCGATTAATCAGTATGTGCGTAACCTGTCCGGCGGCAATCAGCAGAAAGTTGTTGTAAGTAAAACTTTAATGGCAGACCCGGATATTTTTATTATTGACGAACCAACCCGCGGTATTGACGTTGGCGCAAAAACAGAAATATACGGAATTTTAAATAACATAATTGCTGCAGGAAAGAGTGTAATAATGATTAGCTCGGAACTTCCGGAAGCGCTTGGTATGGCAGACAGAATTTATGTAATGAACGAAGGAAAAATAAAGGGTGAGCTTTCCAAAGAAGAAGCAACCCAGGAAAAAATCATGCATCTGGCACTAGTGGGCTAAGCCCTGGTGGGATAACGCTGAAGCGTTGAAACTAAAGTTTTAGGAGAAAAACATGAGTGAAAAGGCAACTCACACATCAGATATTAAAACCCTGATTAAAAATAACATCAGAAACTATTCCATGTTCATAATGTTAATTTTAATTTTGATTATTTTTGCTCCGCTTACAAACGGAAATAACTGGAGCCCCAGAAACTTTACAAATATATTTTTCCAGTACAGTTATGTTTTAATTCTTGCAATCGGCATGGTAATGGTCATCATCGTGCAAGGCATAGACCTTTCGGTTGGTTCTGTCTGCGCTTTTATCGGAGCATTAACTGCAATGATTTACAATACAGGCGTTGGAATACCAGTTACATTACTGGCAGCGCTTATAATGGGAGCCGCTGTCGGTGCGTATCAGGGTGCCTGGGTTGCTTATGCCAAACTACCTGCATTTATTGTAACGCTTTCGGGTATGCTTCTTTTCCGCGGTTTAACCTACATTGTTACAAGAGTTAACCCTATAAGCCTTAAAGACACAGGTTATTCTCTTTTGGCAACAGGTATTCTTGACGAAGTTCTGGGAGTAAAAAAAATAGGTCCGTATTTTCCAATGGCGCTTATTGTTGCAGTGTTTCTGTTAATACTTTTCTTCCTTGCCGAATTTATCGGACGCAGAAAAAAAATAACAAATGGTTTTGATGTTACTCCATTGCCGTTTTTTATTTTTAAACTGGTAATGGTAAGTATCCTGCTTCTTGGTCTTGCTGATCGTTTTGCACGCTTTCGCGGACTTCCCATTGTTGCGTTAATTCTTGGTATTACAGTTTTTATTTTTCATTTTATTTTAAACAACACTGTTCTTGGCCGCTATATCTACGCAGTCGGCGGAAACCCCCGCTCTGCAAAACTTTCAGGTATTAATTCGGAACTGGTAACATTTATCGTTTTCTGTTTCATGGGTACAATGACAGGCCTTGCCGCCGTTGTGAGCACCGGATACATGAACAGCGCGCTGCCGCAGGCAGGTCAGCTCTTTGAATTAGACGCAATTGCCGCATGTTACATCGGCGGCGTTTCCGCCGGCGGAGGCATTGGTTCTGTAGTCGGCGTTATAGTCGGCGGCTTTGTTATGAGTTCGATAAACAACGGCATGTCGCTTATGAACCTTGGTACGCATTATCAATATGTAGTAAGAGCGCTGATACTTCTATTAGCAGTTTTCTTTGATGTCTACACCCGCCGCAAAGCAGGGTTAGGATGACAAGCGAGCGCTGACTCTGTCGATCATTTCTTTAAAAATACCGCCTTCTCTTTTAAACAGGCAGATGAACGGATTGTCCTCGGGGTTTCCAAGTACCTGTTCTCTTTCTGCCTCGTTTCGGAAAGTAGCATTTTTAAAAGCGTTACTGTAATCTTTCGCTCTGCTTTCGTAAATTTGCTCTTCCATCCAGCGGCGGATATTCATAACTGCGATAAGTTCATTTTGCAGCGCTAAAGCATCCAAAGGTTTATCTGTCCCATGAAGATACGCAAGTACAGCCCACGCATGGCGGCATTTATCCAGCGGATACGACTCTTCCCAAAGATCGTAGACACTATGTATTTCGTCCCAGTTTTTATATTTACCTTCGCCGATTTTTTTTCGCAGTTCGTCAACCCGGAATGCGGGAACAATTTGCCCTCCCATGTTGACCCAATCCTTTATTCTTTTTTCCGGCGAAGGCGAACCCAAAAGTTCAAAGAACTCACTTGTATCAAGTTCAGGGTGTTGATCAAGATATGCGGCAATTTTTTTTATGGCATAATAACGCAGCATCTGACGGTATGCATCGATGGCTTCAAGCGGTTTTATTATCACTTGCCCGCGGCTGCTGTTTTCAAAATCTTTGCATGGTATTTTTCGTATGTTACCTTCACCTGCCGTGTCCGCAGGTAAAAGCCCGGACTCATTCAATAAGCCGTCAAGAAGAGTTAATGCGGCGATAATTTCTTCTGCAGTATCCGGCGCAAGATAATCAATTTCTACCCGCTGAATTTTTACCTCCCGTTTGTCACGGCTTTTTGTTTTCCAGGAATTACGTTCAAGCGCATAAAGATTAAACATCCAGTAATAAGCAGGCATAACTTCCAGGCGATTTTTGTGAACATTATTTATAACCAGCGAAAATGGCAGCGGAATATTAAGTTCCGATGGATACTCACCCTTGGCGATAATCACAAACGAAGCAAATATGCTTGAATGCTTAAGGCTGACAGCCAGCCCCGGCCAAAAACCGCGCTTTGCCCGAATCTCTCCGTCATTGGCGCGGCTGTTGTGATTGCTGCCAATTGTAGCTGCTGCAGCCATATTTGACATTCCCTGAATAAGGCTTGCAATTAAAAATGAATTGTTATGGTGCTGCTCATGCACAGGAAAAATTAAATTATTAAGTATTTCGCAGCATGATACAGTGGAATTATCTCCCAATACAGAATGGATCAGACGCGCCCCGTATTTTAAATTACTGTTTCTGCCCATAATAAAACGCACTGCTTTTGACCCGTAAAAAACATTGCACGCGTATCCAACAATGCCGTTTACCATTTCTACGCCTTCACCTATTTGCGTCGGCTCTTCGGCAGATGATAAAATCGTAATATTTTTAAGTTTATTTGCGCCTTTAATGTAAGCGTTTTCTCCCACTACAGTGTCTTTAATAATCGCGCAGCTTTTAATAACAGCGCCGTTGCCGATTATCCCGTAACTGCCCCTTAAGCCGCCGTATTGTTTTTGTGTCATCTCGGTTAATTTTTCTGTAAGTCTTACATCATCACGATACGCTGCCCATAAATAAGCATCTGCGGCTATCATTTTTTCGAACGCCAGAATGGAACGTCCGCCTGCTTCGTTCATTACATCGATCCAGACACGCACCTCTTCGTCTTCGCCGTCTTTGATAGCGCCGTTTCCGAACTTTGCATGGTTAGTCGTCTGCAGTTCATTTACTTCGGAGAGAATACAATTATTCCCGATTATGTAATGGGAAACATATGCGCAATTTTGAATAGCCGTATCATCGCCAATGTCGCAGGAAATAATAATACTGTTACGGATACCTACAGGTACGCAAAAATCATTATGCCTTAAAAAAACCTTTTGCAAAGATCCGATACGTACAAGCCCGTAAAACTCACAGTCGCGAATCAGGGAAGGTTCAAACGGATCGCTTACAAGAAAATTATCCCAATTTGGACAATGGTTTCTGTTATTACGAAGTATCTCTATTTCTTCGGCTTTAAGTTTTCGCCAATCACCCGGTTTTTTATAGAACCGCTCTGCCTGCTGGGCATTTCTAAGCCAGTATTCATCGGCGCCTGGAGGAAGAAATTCGGCAGGAATAAAATCGAAACCGTGGCGATCAAGCGGCAGAATGTTCTTTGCTTTCATACCTTAAATTATACAATATTGATATTGATTTACTCAAGCAAGGAATTGTTAAGAATAACCCGCAAAACGATATTTTTTAACAGATCTATGTTATAATGCAATAATTGGAGAAAAATAATGTCTGATAATCGTACCAAACTGATTAACTGGAACAAATCATTTGAATGCGGCATAAAACAACTTGATGAGCAGCATAAAGCTCTGGTTGATCTGGTAAACGAAATGTTTCAAAATATCACCGGAAACGAAAAACAGGAAAATGATTATTTTGATAAAATCTACCATAAAGCTGCGGACAGTATAAAGGAACATTTTATTACAGAAGAAAGGATTCTTTCTGCAACAAAATACGCAGGTTATGCCGAACATAAAAAAGCCCATAAACTTTTTACATTAAGTATCAATAATGAACTAAGAAAACATGAATCCGGAAAAAAAATATCGCTTTCGTATTTTACCGGATATATAAAAGACTGGATACTTTCTCACATAGCAGTAATGGATAAACAGTACTTTGAATACTTTAAGCAAATAGCCACCAGCGGAAAAGATGTAAAAATTCAGTAGTTGAAAATGTCTGATCTTTGGTATAATAATACCGATATGAAAGCAGAGAATGCAGGAACAGCTCAGCAAACCTCAGGTTTGACGCCTCGAGAACAGGAAATATTTAATCTATTGCTTGCAGGAAAAGCGCCAAAAGAGATAGCCTATAACTTAAAAATCAGTTATTCAACCTTTCTTACTCATCAGAAAAAAATATACCAGAAACTTGGCATTCACACCATTAACGAGTTTTTAACAAAATGTCTGCCAGATAAATTTGACTGGAAGTCTCCCGATGTTTTTTCGCGAGTAACTGTATTCAGAGATAAACTTGGCTCAAAAATAAATTTAATGATAAAAACCGAAAAAATTGATGGTCATGAAGTTCCCTGTCATTATATAAAAGGATCCCTTGCTGATAATCCGTATGTTTATGCCGGGATTTATATTCAACCCGATTCTGCCGAGCTTAAAGTTATAAAAACAACATCCTCTTTTTCGTTTAATGTTTTGGGAGACGGCAATAGCTATAACGCCATGTTAACAACTTCCGATTCCAGAACAATCGGCGAAGAAAATCATTTTAGAAAAACATTTAAAACAAATAAAAATGAAATATCCCATATTACCATTAACATAAATGAACTAGTACAACACGAAGACTTTGGAAAAAAGGTTACGTTTATTCAAAACAATGTTGAAGGCATTAAATTTGAAATTTCAGGATATAAAGGAAATTTCAAGTTAAAAATATGGGATATAAAGTTTTCCTCATAAAATATCACAATATCTTGTGATATTAAAATTAAATATTCAACAGTATTCTTAAATTATATTGCTGTGTAGAAGCAGACATATTTTTTAAGGAGAACTTATGAAAAAGATTATAATATTAATTGGAGTTATTTCATTTTTAGCAATATCCGGATTATTCATAGCTGCTTGTGACCCTAACGATGATAATGGTGACGAAGATAGCAGCAAGGGTGAGCAAACTGTTGATCCAAGACCTGAAAGCCCAGAACCAATGTCTTCAAAAACTGCCATGTTGTATTTTAATGACGAGGGAATTACTTTAGGTATTAACATTGGGAATACACTTGAAGCCGTTCAAAATTGGGCTCCTTATAGTCCGCAGAATCCTAAAGCTATTGAAACAGCATGGGGAAATCCAAAAATAAACCAGGCGTATTTTACCGGCTTAGAACAACTTGGATTTAATATTATCAGAATACCTGTAAGCTGGATGGGGCATATCGGACCTGCTCCAGATTACATAATAGATGAAGCACATCTGCGGCGTGTTGCCGAAGTTGTAAATTATGCAAGAGAAGCGGAACTTAAAGCATTTATTAATGTTCATCATGACGGTAATCAAAGTCATGGCTGGGAAGGCTGGCTTGATATAAATAAGGTTGTTGCAGGTGATACAAGCATAACCGACAAATTTGAAAAAATTTGGATACAAATAGCTGAGTATTTTAAAGACTATGGCGACTACCTGATGTTTCAGGGATTTAACGAAATACATAGAGGAGACTGGGGATATAACGCTACCCCACAGGAGTATAATGTAATTAATGACTGGAATCAGAAATTCACAAATGCGGTACGTAGTACAGGCGGCAATAACACCTATCGTTATCTTTTATATTACGGTTACATGACGAGTAACCACATCGCAAGCGCTCATTATGACACATTCAAACTGCCGACAGATACAAGCGCAGGCAGACAAATAGTAGGTTTTCATTTTTATCATCCTTTTTCTTTTTCACACGATGGTACTACTCACAGTTGGAATACTGCCACAGGAGCTCTTGATTTTAATGGCTGGGGCGGCGGATGGAATGAGCAAGCTATTACCGAAGTTTTTAACAATTTTAAAACAAAGTTTGTTAACAATGGTATTCCTGTTATAATTGGTGAAAATGGTCCCGCTCGGTATGTGCCTTACAATGGTAATACAGGATATAATGCCACAAATGTTACAACCGCACAACAAAGCAGACTTTTATATATTGATTGTTTATACGGCAAAGCAAGAGAAAACGGAATTATTCCATTTTACTGGGAATTTGGTGCAAGTTATATCACTCAACCCAATCCTGAATTTCCTGATTTTTGTTTAATCAACCGTAATAACGGTCAGCCTAATTCACAGGAAAGCAGAACAGTTATTGAACGAATGGTATCTGCGGTTAATAACGCTACGCCACCTACTCCTCCTATTGGTGACGTTACCTACAATTTGGGCACAACATACACATGGACACATGAGAACAGTGTAAGAGGCTGGGAAATAACTCCGGAGATCAGAGCAAAAATTGCTGACGGAAGTATCAAATATTTTGTTATAGGTCTCAATGCCGCTTCTATTTCTACAGCCGGCGGTTTAAACGGAATAGGAATGATATTTAATGCCAGCAATTTTTCATACAGCCAGCACGATAAAGCTTTTCCATGGTTTCATGCTGAAGGAAAAACAGAATATAACTCTGCATGGAACGGCTGGATACCTTATGCGGATTTAATCGGTACTTACGGCGCAGGTGTTGTAGATGGTGTTGTGTATCTTCAATACGATTTAAGACAGCATCCAAATTACAATCCCTTTAGAACAGCGGTACCTTCGGCAACATGGGCGCAGTTTGGTATGTATGTTCATGAAGCGTGGGATGGTAAAACCTGGCATTCTGTTTCAACTGCGTTTTTTAAGGAATAGATTTTTCACAGCGGATTTGACAGAAGGCTGCCTCGCAAAGGCAGCCTTTTTTTTAATCTGGCAATTTATTGGAAATAATGAACAATTTGATTATGGAAAAACTTGCTAAAGTATCTGCTGTTCTTTAACTTAGATAACAGGTCTTTTATGCAAAACAAGAATGTTTGCCATATATAATAATAAAAACCCGCAGCTACCCCGCCTTTGCGCGTCTTAGCCTTACATTTTCAATATCGTAACTAAAAAGCTCTCGCAGGTCATTTAAACCAAGAGCCATAAGCGCCATGCGGTCTATGCCAATGCCCCAGGCGGCAACGGGTACGTTCACGCCAAGAGAAGCGGTTACTTCCGGGCGGAAAATGCCGGAGCCGCCAAGTTCAAACCAGCCAAGCACAGGGTGTTTTATGTGCACTTCTATCGATGGTTCTGTAAACGGGAAATATCCGGGAACATATTTTACTTCTTTGGCGCCGGCAACTTCGCAGGCAAACATTTCAAGCATTCCCAAAAGCGTGCGAAGGTTTACGTTTTCGCCTAACACAATGCCTTCTGTCTGATAAAAGTCCGGCAGGTGAGTCGCGTCTACGCGATCGCAGCGGAAACAGCGGGCAATGCCAAAATACTTGCCGGGGATTTTTGCTGTGGGCAGTTGTTTTGCCGAAAGTACAGTCCCTTGAGAGCGAAGAATAAGGCGCTTTGTAAAATCGCGATCAAAACCGTAACTCCAGCCGCGGCTGCCGGTTGTGCCGCCGTTTTCGTGGGTAGACGCTACATTGGAAAGCCATGGTTCGTCAATTGCTTTTGCCCGCGCAACACCGTCCTTGCCGTCCGAAACACTGTACGCATCATGAATATCGCGGGCAGAATGAAACTGCGGCATAAAAAGCGCGTCAGAATTCCAAAACTCAGTTTCAACTAACGGACCTTCAAATTCTTCAAAACCAAGCGAAGATAATTTATCTTTTACATTTTCAAGAAATTTAGCGTAAGGATTACTGCGTCCCGGCGTTAACCGGACAGGCGGTGTTTTAACATTGTAGGAGCGGAATGTTTTTCCCTTCCAGCTGCCGTCTTCCAGCATTACCTGGGTGAGAGAACCAACTTCGTCTCCTGTGATTCCTGCGTCTTTAAGAGCCTGCGCTGTTTCGGCAGCCGGGACTGAACCGTCATCTGCAACGGTAAAACCAAAAAAAACTGTTTCTCTTTCTATCTGACGGAACGGCGCATCTGCAGCTCCGCGTTTTTTTGCGATAGTGCGAATGAATAACTTCTCGGTTTCGTCAAGAGAAGCTTCTGCAAGCACGCCGTTATTTGTAATAACTTTTATTAATAAACCTTTAATAAGTTTAAAATGCGCAAGAACCGGGTTTTTTGAAGGATCGTCAAGAGAATCCAGCGGCAGTGTTATAACCACCTTTTTATCGCCGTCCATCGCTAAAACGCCAAGTTTGGAAAGACTTCCAAAAGCGCTGCCAATGTCTTTATTTTCCATTTTGAGAGCTTCGGCAATATCAGGCAGTCGCGGTCTGTCTTCCGCCTGTTTAATCCTTTGCCGTATTAATTCAAGAATTCTCTCTTCGGGACTGCCCTTTTCTTTCCATTCCTGGCCAAGCCCTGTAATTTCGTAAAAAACCGCAGTTTCCCGCCGTATTTCGCTAATCAGCCCCTTGCCCGTAAGCCAGGAAAGCGCCTGGTTGCCATTCCCCGGTTTAAAACCCAGTTCCTGCTCAACTTTTTCGATAGACAGTTCATCACCCTTCTTGTATGCAAGCAGGATACGCACTTCCAGAGGATGTAAATTTTTTACAACGTTTTTTATATCAATTGACATTATAATAAAAACTACCAAAAATTGACCTTGCGGTCAATAGAAGAAATCAGACAATCTTTTGTTGATTTATTTTAAAAACTGTAATAAAATACGATTTATGGAAAATAGTAATAAAAAAATTCTTATTGTTGATGATGAGAAAATGAATATTATGGCTTTGGCTCATTTTCTAAAGCCGCAATATGATATCGTTATGGCGACAGACGGCGCTTCGGCGCTTGTTGAAGTTGAAAAACATAAACCTGACCTTGTTCTCCTAGATATTCTAATGCCGGATATGAGCGGTTTTGAAGTGCTTATCAAACTGAAAGATGCTTCTGAAACAATGAATATTCCTGTCATTTTTTTAACCGGATTAAATAATGCAGAAGATGAAGAAAAAGGTCTGCTTCTTGGCGCAGTAGATTACATTACAAAACCATTTAACAAAACTATAGTAAAAGCAAGAATAAAAACACATCTTAAAATGTCAGATTATTTTCACACTATCGAAAAGCTTTGCATGATAGACGCGCTTACGGGCTTATCAAACAGACGCGGGTTTGATAAGCGTTTTGAAACGGAATGGGGGCGCGCATTTAGGGAAAAGAAATCACTTGGTCTTTTGGTTATCGATATTGATAATTTTAAAATATACAACGATACATACGGGCATCCGCAAGGTGACAACTTGCTGCAGACAATTTCGGATGTATTGCAAAAAACAATAAACAGATCTTCAGACTTTATTGCAAGATGGGGCGGAGAAGAATTTATTATTCTTCTTCCTGATACCGATATGGAAGGTACAGTAAATCTTGCAGAGCAAGTGCGCTTAAATGTAATGGAAATTTCAATACCATGCGGAAAATTAAATTTTACCGGTCTTAACGATAATATTGTAAAAACACAGTCTTCTGACGGATCTAAACCATATGTAACTGTAAGCCTTGGCGCCAGTTCAAAAATCCCCGTAGAGGGAGACTCTGCAGAAAACTATATTACAGAAGTAGATACATTACTTTACAAGGCTAAGAAAAACGGAAAAAATCAAACTTGTACTCCGGACAGTAAATAATCACTCGAGGTAGAAAATGGGAAAAGCGCTATTAACACCTGTCATTGAAATTGATATGGAGAAATGTATTAATTGTTACGCATGCATTACCGGCTGTCCGGTAAAATTTTGCATGGACGGGTCAGGAGAAAAACTGACAATTAATCCCGACCTTTGTGTGGGCTGCGGAAACTGCATTTTGGTATGTTCGCATAAAGCACGCTATTTAATTGATGACACTCCGCATTTTTTCAGCGATCTTAAACGCGGGCAAAAAACTGTCGCCGTAGTAGCTCCGGCAATTGCATCAGTCTTCCCGGATGAATTCTTAAATTTCAACGGCTGGCTGAAATCCATGGGCGTTGATGGTTTTTTTGATGTAAGTTTCGGCGCAGAGTTAACTGTAATCACTTACCTTGAGCACATCAAAGCAAATAAACCAAAAACAGTAATTGCACAGCCGTGCCCGGCAATTGTCAGTTATATTCAGATTTATCATCCTGAATTAATTCCTCACCTTGCGCCGGCAGACAGTCCAATGCTGCACACAATAAAAATGATACGCGAATATTATCCGGAATATAAAGATCATAAAATAGTTATTATCTCTCCATGTCTTGCCAAACGGCGTGAGTTTGATGAAACCAATCTGGGAGATTACAATGTTACAATGGTTGCTTTAAAAAACTATTTAACAAAGAATAACATCAGCCTTTCTGCTTTTCCGCAGATTGAGTATACAGGACCAAATGCAGAACGCGCCGTAGGTTTTTCCACTCCAGGAGGTTTGCTGGATACTGCAGAGCGCTTTATACCTGGTATCAGGCGAAATACTGCAAAAATCGAAGGTATACATACAATTTATCCCTATCTTGAAGAAATGGTAAAATTGCTGGATCAAGATGTAGAATTATCATTACTAATCGACTGTCTTAACTGTGAAAAAGGATGTAACGGAGGACCCGGTACAGGAAACAGCCATGTGCCGTCACCTTTGCTGGAAAACTCAATTCGAAAACGCAGTAAAAAACTTGAAGAAAAACTTAAACCGGAAAAAGGGCAAAAGGTATATAAAAAATACCACAAGCTTTTAAATAAATACTGGAAAAAAGATCTTTACAACCGCAGCTACCGGGATCTGTCAGGAAACAACAATATTAAATATCCAAACCAAACTGAGCTTAAAAAAATATATGAAAGCATGAGGAAATTCGAAGATAAAGATATTTACGACTGCACAAGCTGCGGATACGGAAGCTGTAAATCAATGGCTATCGCTATTCACAACGGACTTAATAAACCGGATAATTGCGCCCATTATATCCTTGACCGGCTTAAAGATGAAATGAAGGTAGGAGAACTTGTCCGCCTTCTCACAGAACACATCAGCGAAGCTTCCAGCTTGATTGACGGCATAGCAGAAATTGTAAACACATTGCACATCAGCATTGATTCACAAGCCATAGCAGTTAAAGAAACATCCAAAAAAACAGAAGTCATGGTTAGTTCACTAAAAAAGACATCGGATATATCACGTAACAAACGCGAAGACATAAGGGAACTAATAGAGAACGCATCGCGCGGACAGGAATCCATGCAGCAAACAATACAATCGGTGCAGGGCATTTCCCAATCGGTGGACGGCATAGCATCTACGATAAAAATAATCAGCGCTATTGCTGCAAATACAAATCTCTTATCCATGAATGCGGCAATCGAGGCAGCACATGCCGGAGACGCAGGAATGGGCTTTGCGGTAGTTGCAAATGAAATTCGACGCCTTTCAGAAACCACAAGAGAAAACTCACGCAATATTTCACAGACACTAAAAAACATTATTGACGGTATAGCTATAACATCGAAACAGTCAGGAGACACTAACTCGCGTATTACAGAGATGTCAAAAGAAATAAACGATTTTGCAGATGTTATGAACAATCTTATAACCACATTCAACGAACTGTCTGCAGAAAGCGATGAAATTACCTCAGCGCTGGACAGCCTGCGAGGGCAAAGTAATGCAGTTAAAACCGATTATGATAAAATGCTGGGAATGACTGAGAAACTGCGCAATGCGCTTCATGAACTGGCAGCAATAGCGGATAAAAAACCGGTATAATTAGAGAATCTGGGTATATCTTTAACAAAATAATGGCGTTATCCGTATAATTTAGGAAATTCATGTCGAATTTCCTTGACCCTAACGCTAAATTTTTGTATTTTATTAAATAGGTGGGGATATTCCCATAATTATAAGCTAATGAATATTGAGATGTTGTAATGTAAGAACAAGAGACTCAGGTAGACGAAAATGCCTTAAAAATGTCCCAGGAAAGTCAAACAGAGGGTGATGTCTCTTCTCAGGAAGAGAAACAAGCCGCTTCTGAGGAAGCACCGGCTACTCCAGAGGAAAAAATCGCCGAACTGGAAACCCGTCTGGCGGAAAACTACGACCAACTGCTGCGAAAAGCCGCAGAATTCGAGAATTTCCGCAAGCGCATGAACCAGGAAAAGCAAAGCGCAATTGAATATGCCAACCAAAGTCTGCTTTTAGACATTATCCCGATAATCGACGATTTTGAACGCGCTATCCAGGCAGGGGAAAACGGCCTGCCGGCAGACGGCTCACAAGCAAGCGCTTCAGATTATTCCGGCTTTTTAGAAGGAATAAAAATGATAGAAAAGCGCTTTACAAGCCAGCTTGAATCAAAGTGGGGTCTTAAGCGCTTTAATTCCGCAGGTGCGTCTTTCGACCCAAATCTGCACGAGGCTCTGATGATGGAAAAATCTCCGGATATAAAAGAAGCAATCGTACAGGAAGATTTAATTAAAGGATATTTGTTAAAAGAAAGAGTAATTCGAGCGGCAAAAGTAAAAGTACTAATGCCGGAAAATGATAATAGTTAAGGAGAAAATCATGGGAAAAATTATTGGTATCGACTTAGGAACAACAAATTCATGCGTGTCCGTTCTTGAAGGCGGAGAGCCTATAGTCATTCAGAGTTCAGAGGGCGGGCGCACTACCCCATCTATCGTTGGTTTTACAAGCAAGGGTGAGCGCATTGTCGGCGCACCGGCAAAGAACCAGATGATCACCAATCCGGAAAATACAATTTATTCCATTAAACGTTTTATGGGACGCCGTTTTTCAGAAGTTTCCAACGAAATGAAACTGGTTCCGTATCACATCACCGAACAGGGCGATGATGTTCGTATCGATATTGACGGCAAAAAATACACACCGCAGGAAATTTCCGCATTCGTTCTGCAAAAAATGAAAAAAACTGCCGAAGACTATCTTGGCGAAACTGTTACCGAAGCTGTAATCACTGTTCCTGCATATTTTAACGATGCGCAGAGACAGGCAACAAAAGATGCCGGAAAAATTGCCGGTCTTGATGTTAAACGTATCATCAATGAACCGACAGCCGCTTCTCTTGCTTTTGGTTTTAACAAAGATTAAAAAAAAGAAATAAAAATCGCCATTTACGATTTAGGCGGCGGTACATTCGACGTCTCCATTCTGGAATTGGGCGACGGTGTTTTTGAAGTTATGTCCACTTCCGGCGACACGCACCTTGGCGGTGATGATTTTGATCGCCGTGTCATGGAATGGCTTATTGCAGAATTTAAAAAAGACACAGGTATCGATCTGGGTCAGGATCGCATGGCTCTCCAGCGCCTGCGTGAAGCTGCGGAAAAAGCAAAAATTGAATTGTCATCGATGCAATCAACAGAAGTAAACCTGCCGTTTATTACTGCCGACCAGAGCGGTCCTAAGCACCTGCAAAAATCCCTGACACGCGCAAAGTTTGAACAGATGGTAGAAGACCTGCTTGATCGTTCCAAAGAACCATGCAGAAAAGCGCTTGCAGACGCAGGTCTTAGTGCAGATCAAATTGATGAAGTTATTCTTGTCGGCGGTTCAACCAGAATCCCTGCTGTTCAGCAAATTGTAAAAGAACTGTTTAAAAAAGAACCGAACAAAGGCATAAACCCGGACGAAGCTGTCGCTTCAGGCGCTGCGATACAGGGCGGCGTATTAGGCGGCGATTTAAAAGACATGGTACTTTTGGATGTTACTCCTCTCTCGCTCGGCATTGAAACTCTTGGCGGCGTTATGACAAAATTAATTACACGTAACACTACCATCCCTACCCGCAAAAGCCAGGTCTTCTCCACTGCTGCAGACGGCCAGACTGCCGTTTCCATTCAGGTTCTGCAGGGCGAACGCGAAATGGCAACCCAGAACCGCGTTCTTGGCCGCTTCGATCTTGTAGGCATACCTCCCGCTCCGCGCGGAGTTCCGCAAATCGAAGTAACTTTTGACATTGACGCAAATGGTATTGTTCACGTAAGCGCAAAAGATCTTGGCACCGGCAAAGAGCAAAAAATACGCATTGAAAGCTCCAGCGGCTTAAGCGATTCAGACATTGACCGCATGGTAAAAGAAGCGGAACTCCACGCAGAAGAAGACAAAAAAGACCGCGAAAAAGCCGAAGTGCGCAATGAAGCCGACTCGATGATTTACAGTACAGA
>Ga0123356_10001379_pt1 | contig 26904 bp, 22 predicted proteins | sample TergutEmb28metaG_2_FD_92546 | JGI IMG/M metagenome (GOLD analysis project Ga0123356, IMG submission 92546) | Embiratermes neotenicus P3 segment gut microbial communities from Petit-Saut dam, French Guiana - Emb289 P3 | ecosystem: Host-associated > Arthropoda: Insects > Digestive system > Gut ...
AAATACTTCATTGGCTCTGTAGATATTCTCGATTACGTCCATTGCCAAGTTTTGCAACCTCGTAACAAACGTAAATCGAAACTGTTTAGGTGATTTTTGCGTAACCGTGATGATGTAAGTGCATAATTCTTTGGCTTTCATAATCACGGTTAGCTCTTTTTGCACGGACATAGAGTACCTCGAAAATAAGAACCGCACGCCGTTATCCATTCGCTACGCTCATGGACGGCTGAGCGAACCTTGAAATCTGCGATTATAAAAAATCGCGTCCGCCGCTACGCGGCAAGATTGGTCTTCTGCTAATTTATAAGTTTCTGCAATTTATCTATATTCTTCTAACCTCTGCCCGCCCCAACCTCCGTCTTCATCTCCCCAATCATACCACAAAACAGCGCGAATGTCAATACCATTGACATGAGTCTTTTTGCAAAGTTTTTCAAGTCCGCGCAACGCAAGCCCCAATCTCCTCCTTTGGAGGGGTGCGCCCGCAGGCGCGGGGTGGTTCTCATACCGCACAAAAATCCCCCCGCCCATCGTCAAGACAGGCGGGGGGAGTTTGTGTTTCATGAGTTCAGCAGACGTTTCTCAAAATCCATGAGCTGGTCGCGGAGTTGTTCGGGGATTTTGTCGCCGAACTTCGCGAAGAACTGTTTAACTGCGTTAATGTCTTCTTTCCAGTGGTTTTTCTCGAGGCGAAAAACCCGTTCGAGGGTTTCAGCGGTGAAGCCGTACTGCTCTTCAAGGCCCGAGATGTCTATATCCTCAAGTTTGGGCAGATAGCCCATGGGGGCTTCGATACTGCCGGGGCGTTCATCGCCTGTTTTGGTAACGCGGTTGATTACCCAATCAAGAACGCGGATATTTTCGCCGAATCCGGGCCAAAGAATGCCGCCGTCTCCGACTTTGAACCAGTTGACATTGAAGATTTTCGGAGCATTACGCCCGAGCTTCTTGCCGAGCTTTAGCCAATGCCGCCAGTAGTCTGTGGTGTTGTATCCGCACAGCGAAAGCATAGCCATAGGGTTTCTCCGCACGACGGTGCTGCCGCCGATTCCCGTTTCGCTGCCGAGGATTGCTCCGACGAAAACACCGTGTTCCCAATCAAAAGTTTGATACACAAGGGGAACGGCTTTCGAGCGACGACCGCCGAATATTATCGCGGATATAGGCACGCCGTCAGGATTGTTCCAACTCTCCGAGAGATTGGGGCAGTTGATGAGCGGCGCAGTCACGCGGCTGTTCGAGTGTGAGCCGCGAGAGGGCACTTTGCTCCCGTACAGTGTTTCGCCCGCGCAGCCCTCACTGTCGGGAACATCAGAAGCGTCGGCGTTTTCGCCCGCTTCATCAAAATCAGAGGTTGGCGCGTCAATAGCGAACTCTTCGCCCGGCTCTTCCGGCACGTAGCCCTCCGCGAACTCTGAATCAGGGTCGTCTTCATCGTCTTCATCAGCGAAATCATCGTCCGCGCTTGTACTAACAAGAACCGGCGGCGGTTCGTCGGGCGCTGTCCAGTATTCGCCCTTCCAGTTTATGAGGCTTTCATCAGTGAGTTCTGATTTGTCAAGTGAAGCCATTCCCTCCCACCAGACTGTGTTGTTGTCTGTGTTGTGAACTACGTTGGCGAAAATCGCGTTTTCGCTGAAAGTTGCGAAAACATTCGGATTGCTCTCTTCGTTGAGCCCCGACGCCAATCCAAAAACGCCGATTTCAGGATTAGTCGCCCACAATCGCCCGTCGCTGCCTTTTTTGAGCCACGCAACGTCATCACCGATACAGCGAACAGCGTAACCGCGCTGAGCGTATTCGGGGCAGACTTCGAGCATAGCAAGGCTCGTTTTGCCGCACCCCTGCGGAAACGCCGCCGCAATGTAGAAGGGTTCGTCAGAGTCGGGCGTGATTACCTCAAGAATCGCCATATGCTCCGCGAGCCAGCCCTCACGCTGCGCCGCACATGAGGCTAATCGGAGGGCAAATGCCTCTTTGCTCAAAACCGCGTTCGCGCCGAAGCCTGTGTTAATCGCCCAGACGGCGTTATCCTGCGGGAAATTGCAAATATAGCGATTGTCTTCTTTCGGGACTGTGTCTGTTCCCGACCCGTGAACCCCGAAAAACCAATCAGGGATTTCGCCCTCCTGCGCTTTCGCCGCCCCTTTAGAAAGGGCGTTAAGCATTTTCGCGGCAGAAGTTCCGCATATGTTTATTGTAACCATGTTCAAAACAACACAGAGGTTATCGGTAATCTGAACTCCCGCTCTGTCCCCTAAACAAAAAGGAACAATGTACATGGTTTTCCCTGCGAAAAAGTTCGTGAACTTCTCGCGCAGTGTTTCATACATTTGCGACGGCTCTTGCCAATTTGCGTCAGGGTCAGCGTCAGCGCGATTTTCGCAGCAGATGAAAAGCCGTGTATCCGCACGCGCCGCCCCCCCGATGCTCGTTCTGTGCAGAACACAACCCGGGAATCGCTCGTCGCACAGCGGCGTTACTAATTCCAAGTCAAGTGCTGCTGCTTTCAGCACGCCGATTTGTTCTTCACTGCCGTCAATCCATATTTCTTTTTCGGGATTGGCTAAGCTTCTGATTTCGTCAATCCTTTTGAGAACGGCTGAGTTGGTTATCATTATTTAATGCTCCTTGATTTTTTTGTTGGCGTAGCTCTTCTTTTGCTTAGTGTTTACACATTCGCTAATTTTACACTCACACAAAAAACTTCCATTGCTTCGCGGAGTTCGTTCAAACTCGGGAATGTCGGTGCGATTCTGATGTTCGCGTCGTCCGGGTCTTTGCCGTATGGAAAAGTCGCGCCTGCGTTTGTCAAGATTACTCCTGCATCTTTGCAGAGCTGCACTGTCCGCTTGGCAGTATTCGCGTTCCCCGTGAACGAGATGAAATACCCGCCTTTCGGTGAGTGCCACGCACCGTATTCGCCGCCGCTTGCTCCTAACTCTCTCACAAGAATTTCGATAACTGCGTTAAACTTAGGTCGCAGAACTTCCTCGATTTTCGCCATATGCGCGACAATCCCCTCAAAGCTTCCGAAAAAGCGAAGGTGCCTGAGTTGGTTAAGCTTATCCGAACCGATGGTCTGGAATGCCATCTGCTCGCGAATGAAGGCGGCGTTTTTAGCAGACGCCCCCATAATCGCTAATCCTGCGCCGGGGAAAGTCATCTTCGAAGTTGACGCAAACCCGTACACACGCTCAGGATTGCCTGCTATTTCGCACTCGGCGAATATGTTAGTAAGTTTATCTTGTTCTGCCGCCAAGGAAGTCGGGCTTTGCCCGACGACGCGGAGGGCGCCGGAGGCTTCAGCCGTAGGACGACCGGAGTTCAAGTGATGTATACCATAGGCATTGTCCCAAAATATGCGGAAATCTTTCGCCGCAGTCTTCATATTCGCGAGCCGCCGCACTACCTCATCAGAGTAAGTAATCCCTGTCGGATTGGCGTACATCGGAACACACCATATGCCTTTTATATTCTCATCATCGGCGGCTGCTTTTTCGACTGCGTCCATGTTCGGCCCGTTTTCGTCAGTGGGAATGCTCAACATTTCAATGCCGAAAGCCTCACAAATCGCGAAATGCCTATCATACCCGGGAACAGGGCAGAGAAATCGCGGGGCAGTGCCTTGTCCGAAAAGCGCCCCCCACGGGCAACAGCCCTCTTCTCCGACACCAACAAGCATTGCCCGAGCGACTGTGTCATACATCATCTGTAAGCTTGAGTTGCCGCCAATGATTATATTGTCGGGGTTAATCCCGTGAAGCGGCGCGAAAAGCTCTTTCGCTTCAGGAAGCCCGTCGAGAATACCGTAGTTGCGACAGTCAAACCCGTTCGCGGCCTTGAAGTCGCCCTCTGCGGGAAGCGCGAGCATACCGTTCGCGAGTGAAATTACATCTGCCCCCGGTTTTCCGCGAGACATATCGAGGCTCAACCCGCGAGAGCAAATCTGCTCATATTGTTGTTGCAAGCTCATTATAGCTTCTACTCCTTAATCAAGTGTGAGTTTACGCTTGTGTACTAATCCACATAGCGGGGCGAATGCCCTCAAACCGCCAGTAACCGCTTCTGAGTTCTTCAAAGCCGATTCCTGACAATCTCCAGGGGGCGCGTTCGCCGCGAAGATTAAGGCTTCCGTCGAAGTTGACATAAGCGTTGCCGTAGTTAGAAAACCCTGCCCCGGGGGAACGGAGCGCCCACGAGACGTTCCTGTCCTCTTCGCGCCATTGTGCCATTCGGCGTTCGTTATAGTCGTCGTCGATTATATCGCCGCTGTGAAGCTGTTCCCTGTCACCCATATACTGCAAAACCTCATTTATACTGAGCAGGAAAACTCTATCCGTTGTTTCATCACCTCCTGCTGTTCCGAAGTTTTGGTTATCATAATTCGCGAGTGTCGTTTCTAAAATCCACGCTCTCTCTGCGTCTGTGAAGGTGGTTTCATAAAACTCACCGTTCAGATAATTTCGCATACTGCTGCTGAGCCATCTTTGCCCGGACATAAAACCCATGTTCGACAGAACACGCCGGCTGAGAACCAACATTCTGTCGCTTTCCTCATCGTTTTCAAGAACAATCCAGTCAAGCCCGCCGAGTTCTACCGTTTCCCACGGGAAAGGCGCAGGAGGTTCGTCGTCTTCAGAATTTCCGGAGGTTTCGCCGTTCACGCGAACGCACTCTTCCATGCAGCAGTATGGCTCGACGATAAAGTCACAGACTATTCTGCCGATTTCGTTGCGGGAAATAAGCACATGAACATGAAGTGTTCGCTCTTCTTTTACCGTAAGTACCAAAGGTGTCTGCACATCAACATTGTAAACAAACTGCAGTGAGAGCATTCCGCCCTCCCCGCTCATTGCCACGCGAAAAGACGCCGCGTCGGTTATTTCGAACGCCGCTTGGCTGTCGTTGGAAATCCGCACGACTGTATGCTCATCTTTGTCGGGGCGGCTGTAAATTTCCACACGCCTGAGAGCCAAATCGCCTTGAGCAATCGCCTCGACGCTTGTTTTCCCCATGCGGAAACGCCTCTCTGTTTGCCCCTCCACAAGCCCCACTGCTATATGCCCGTTAATCCAAATCTCGTCGCTGTTCTGTGAGGGCATAATTTCCCCGCTTATGTTAAAGCTCGGAAAAAATGCAGGTCTACCCGCCTCAATCGCAGCCTGAATTTTTTCTTCCTCAGTGTAGCGGGTGTAATAAGTCAGGTCATTGAGGGATTTTTCATAAGCCTCCCTGTCGATTTGAGCAGAGTAAAGCCTGTGAACGCGCAGATAGTTATTGGTGGGGGCAACAATCTCGTCCGACACGTAGTTAATTTCGGGAACGTGGAACTCTCTCCACCCGAAAATCCCGATAATCGCGAGTACTGCTACTGAAAGCCCGATAAATACTATTTTTCTCATGATTGTATTTTCCTTATTTATTTAGTAACGATTAACTGAAACTCCCACCCCGGGAGACAGCGCGTTTTGCGAAGTGCGAACTTATATCCGCTGTACATTTCGTGAACAAGAAGGGGCAGTTTGAACAAATCCGCGCTTCTGTGATACAGCGACAGGAGCATTCGCGGGCGGTGTTTCGCGATTGTTTCCCTGCCCCCGAGAAGCACCTGCTCCTCTGCCCCCTCAACGTCGATTTTGATATACGTCGGCTTCAGGTCAGGAGTACGTGCCGCCAATGAGTCTACTGTAACCCCTTGGACAGAAACCGTTCGCCCTGCGACTTCCTTGCCCATAACTGCCAACTGTACAAAACCCGCTTTGCCTGATTTCACCGCGAAAGTCAACATTTCGTCGGTGTTCCATGCTGCCCCGTGAACAGGTACGAACAGCTCGCTGCCGTAGGCGTAGAACTTGCGGCGCAAAAGAGTATAGTTGCTGATGTCGGGTTCGATTGCGACTACTCTGGCGAATTTGCCTTGTGTAAGCGCGATAAACTCCTCGACGGTGTCCCCTTTGAACGCACCTGCGTCAATAAAGAACTCACCCTCCGCGATTTTGTCCCCCGCCTTGAGTTTCAGCATAGCGAGAAGTTCTTCGCGCGGAGTTGCGATTTGCTCAAGAATGTCCGCTTTTCCCGAAAGGCGATACTGTAACCAGCCGTCGAAAACTTGTAACGACTTCTTGTCCCCGCTTCTTTCGAACAGTTTACGCGCTTTCGCGATTTGCTCTGCGTGTTCGCTCATATAATCGGGAGTGTAAATTTCCGTCGGTTCGCCGGTTACAGGCAGGTCAGGGACATACAGCTCAAACCCGGTGGCGGCTTCTGCGATTTTGTCAAGCACTTCCGGTTTATCGCTCCCGAAACACAGCAAAAGCACAGCGTCGGGATACTTTTCGCGAACTGTCGCAACAGGCAAAACTTCATAACCGCGAAATGCAGGTTTGAGTCCGAAATCCCCCGTTGCGGTGAAACAAGCGGGTGTCAGCCCGTATCTGCCCATAACAGCGAGAACTTTGTCCGCTCCGTCGCCTGTCCCGAAAAGGATTATGGGTTTATTGCAGCTCTGCAAATATTCCCACAGAAAGAATGTGTTGTGATTATCTTGCATAATATTCCTTCAAAATCTTTTCTGCTTTTTTGAGGTGGATATTAAATCCTATGTCTTTGGCAGCCTCTTCGGGGGTGTCATAGACAAATGTAGACCAGTCCCACCAGAAGACCCCTGCGAATTGCGGTTCCTCTGCGAATGTTTCCAAGCAAGTTTCGTAGAACGCCGCCTGCTCATCTTCACTCTGGGGGAGGTCGCGGTGATAAAAGTCCCAGGGCATGGCAGAACACCCCGCCGCACTGCGGCAACCTATTTCCATGAAGATGTACTTTTTACCGAGTTTCGCGGCGACCCCGTTGACACGCTCTCGGATTTTTTCCCACTCGGCTTTCATGGCGGCTTTATCAACAGGCTTGTCGAAATCGCCCTTGCCGTCTGCGGTGCAAGTTCCGCCGATTCGCGCCTTTCCGACGGAGTAATACGCCGATGTTCCGAGGTAGTCCAACGCATCGAACCACTTCGCTTCGTCTTCTTTGCCGTGATTGGTGTTATACACCATCTTGCCCGAATAAATTCCGCGCAGTTTAGCTATAAGAGTACGCCAGTGCTGTTCTTTTCGCTCTGAGCCGAGCATTTCACAGCCTATGCAGAGCATCTCACACTTTAAGTCCTCCGCGAGTTCTGCGTAATGCACCATGAACGCCGTGTAACTCTTGAACCACTCTTCCCAGTAGCCGTCTTTTTCGCCCATGTTCCTGTCGGGAAAGTCGATATAAGCCCTCCACATATGGTCGTCAGAGTTCAGCATAGGTTTAAGACAGACTTTTACACCCTTCTCGTGTGCTTTCGCAACCGCGAACGCCACGTCTTTGTCGGTAGGCGTGCGAGTAAAGTCAAACTTAATCTTGGTTGAGTAAAAAGTGTCTTGATAATTAACGACGGCAAGGCAGACCCAGTTATTGCCGAGTTCGTGAAGCAAATCCTGCGACCGAGCGCCGCGTTCGCTGCGCCAGTCGTTACGGTTCGCGCCGTATCCGTATGTGTAGCCTCTGATTTCGAAGTTGTTTTCCATATGTTTGCCACTCTCCTCGTGTTTTTAAGAATTGATAGTAAGAATATATAATTATTTTCTTGATTATATCATATTTGTTTTCCTTTGTCAAGCCTTTTTTGCAATACTATTTTATCCCTATGAAATCTTGTTTTGATGGCTTTGTGAAAATTTTATAAAATTTTATAAAATTTTCTTCAAAAACCTATTGACAATTGGTATATATGTATAGTATAATTAAAATACATATCTATAGAAAACGTAAAGTAAGGACAGCGAAAGTAAAGTTTATGTAAAGAAAAGGAGAACAGAAGCAGAAATGTTGACACTCGTACAGACTCTGGCGGAGAAGATAATTAACGCGCATTTAGTAGAAGGAGAACCGATTCGCGGGGCGAATGCGGCAATCAAAATCGACCAGACCCTCACCCAGGACGCAACGGGTACCATGGCATACTTACAATTCGAGACCATGGGAGTAGGGCGTGTTCGGACGGAGCGGAGCGTCGCGTATATTGACCATAACACCCTGCAGTCGGGATTTGAGAACGCAGACGACCACCGTTATATAGGAAGCGTCGCGAAAAAATACGGCATTTATTTCTCCCGCCCCGGTAACGGGATTTGCCACCAAGTTCATCTTGAGCGCTTCGGGAAACCCGGGAAGACCCTAATCGGCTCTGATTCACACACGCCGACTTGCGGCGGAATCGGAATGATAGCCATAGGTGCAGGAGGGCTTGACGTAGCAGTCGCTATGGCGGGCGGCGCGTATCATATCACCTACCCCGAAATCGTGGGAATAAAGCTCACGGGCAAACTCCACGATTGGGTTTCCGCGAAAGACGTAATCTTAGAAGTGTTGAGGCAGCTTTCGGTAAAAGGCGGAGTCGGCAAAGTCATGGAGTATTTCGGTGAAGGAGTCAAGACGCTGTCTGTTCCCGAGCGTGCGACGATTACTAATATGGGTGCGGAACTCGGCGCGACTACGAGCGTTTTCCCCTCTGATGAGCTGACGCGGCAATTTCTCAAAGCTCAAGGGCGTGAAGAGGACTATGTTGAGTTGTCTGCAGACGAAGGTGCAAAGTATGACAAAGTGATTGAAATAAACCTGTCGGAGTTAGCTCCTCTTGCGGCTTGCCCTCACAGCCCCGATAATATCAAACCGGTCGCGCAGTTGAGCGACATTGTTGTGAACCAAGTTTGCATAGGCAGTTGCACTAACGGCTCTCTGCAAGATTTGCTGAAAGTCGCTCATATCCTCAAAGGCAAGACGGTTCATGAAAAGGTAGACCTTTCGATTGCACCGGGGAGCAAGCAGGTGTTTAATATGCTCGCCGAATGCGGTGCATTAAGCGACCTCATAGACGCAGGGGCAAGAATCCTTGAGTGTACCTGCGGCCCGTGTATAGGAATGGGGCAGTCGCCCGTATCTGCGGGGGTTTCACTGAGGACTTTCAATCGAAACTTTGTGGGGCGTTCGGGAACAAAAGACGCGCAAGTGTATCTTGTTTCCCCCGAAACGGCGGCGGCAAGCGCGATTACAGGGGTTTTCACCGACCCGATGAGCTTAGGCGCAATGCCCGAGTATGTCATGCCGAAAGAGTTTAAGGTGAATGATAACATGGTAACTCTTCCCGCAAGCGAAGCAGACGCAGACAAAGTCGAGATTTTGCAGGGCCCGAATATCAAGCCTTTTCCGAGCAATTCGGCACTGCCCGATAAGATTTGGGCGGAGTTAGTCCTCAAAGTCGGCGATAATATCACCACCGACCACATCATGCCCGCCGGGGCGAAGATTTTGCCTCTGCGTTCGAATGTACCTGCAATCAGCGAACATTGTTTCGTGGTGGTTGACGAAACTTTCCCGAAACGTGCAAAAGCGGCGAAAGAACACGGCGGTTCGATTATAGTCGGCGGCGCGAACTACGGGCAGGGGAGTTCCCGCGAACACGCGGCACTCGCGCCGGTGTATCTCGGGGTGAGGGCAGTAATCTGCAAGAGTTTTGCGCGGATTCACAGGCAGAACTTAGTCAACAACGGGATTTTACCGCTGGTTTTCGCGAACGAGAGCGATTATGACAAACTTCACCAAGGCGAATTTATTTCACTGCCTTTCGTGAAACGCGAACTTGAAGCGGGTGATGACATAACCCTCAAATCAGGCGAATTTGAAACAAAGCTTAAAAATGACTTCAGTGAACGTGACAGAAATATGATTGTAGCAGGCGGTCTGCTGAATATGTTTGCGTAGGGGCGCATTTATGCGTTCTGCGAAAAGGGAGTTAAAAAATGTCGAAAATTAAAATGGCTACCCCCATTGTCGAGATGGACGGGGACGAAATGACGAGAATAATCTGGCAGTTAATCAAAGATGAGCTGATTCTGCCACACGTAGAACTCAAGAGCGAGTATTATGACCTCGGGCTTGAGAACCGCAATGCCACAGACGACCAAGTAACGGTCGATTCTGCGAAAGCGACACTCAAGCACGGAGTCGCAGTTAAATGCGCGACGATTACGCCGAATGCTCAGCGAATGAGTGAGTATGAACTCAAGGAAATGTGGAAATCGCCTAACGGGACTATTCGGGCGATTTTAGACGGAACGGTGTTCCGCGCCCCGATTATAGTCAAAGGCGTTGAACCCCTTGTACCGGGGTGGAAAAAGCCAATCACAATCGGGAGGCACGCTTACGGGGATATGTACAGGAATGTCGAAATGAAAGTTCCTGCCGGCTCAAAAGCAGAGCTGATTATATTCGACAAAGACTGGAACCCCACAGACAAAGCGGTTATTCACGATTTTGGCGGCGGCGCGGGAATAGTTCAAGGAATACACAACACAGACGAGAGTATCGCCAGCTTCGCGAGAGCGTGTTTTGAGTACGCACTTACAATCAAGCAAGACTTGTGGTTCGCGACGAAAGATACTATTTCGAAAACTTATGACCACCACTTCAAGGACATATATGACGAAATTTACGTCAACGAGTATGATTTCAAGTTCAAGCAGGCGGGTATAGAATACTTCTATACGCTGATTGACGATGCTGTTGCGCGTGTAATGCGGTCGGAGGGCGGGTTCATATGGGCTTGCAAGAACTATGACGGCGATGTAATGAGCGATATGGTAGCGGCGGCATTCGGAAGCCTCGGAATGATGACTTCTGTGCTGGTTTCTCCGCCGAAAGACGGCAAATCGGCTTATGAGTATGAAGCGGCCCACGGAACTGTAACACGCCATTACTACAAGCATATGCAGGGCGAAGAAACGTCTACAAATTCAGTTGCGACGATTTTCGCGTGGAGCGGCGGCCTGAAAAAGCGCGGCGAGTTAGACGGGAACGCAGAGTTAGCCGCATTCGCCGAAAAACTCGAAAAGGCGACAATTGCAACAATCGAAAGCGGAGTTATGACAGGGGATTTATACTGCATTTCGACACTGCCTGAAGGGCAAAAGCGCGAGGTCAACACTCAGGATTTTATTCGCGAAATCGCGAAAAGATTATAATAAAAGCAGGGGGTATACCATCATGAAGAAAGACTATGTATCATCCTATGTGATTAAGCGATTGCCACGCTACTATCGCTTTTTAGGCGATTTGATTGACGAGGGAAGAGACAGAATCTCGTCAAGCGAGTTAGGGGGGCGTCTCAAACTCACCGCAAGCCAAGTGCGGCAAGACCTCAACTGTTTCGGCGAATTCGGGCAGCAAGGCTATGGCTATAATGTCGAGCTTTTGAGAGAAGAAATCGGGCGGATTATCGGGATTAACGGCGATAAATCCAACACCGTTATTATTCTCGGCGCCGGAAAGCTCGGTTCTGCCATTTGCGACAATCCCAGCTTCGAGAAGCGCGGGTGTAAGATTATCGGGATTTTCGACAAAGACCCTGCTCTGAAAGGCAAAGACGCAGGGGGTCACAAAATCCGCTTTGCAGGAGAACTTGAAAACTTCTGCCGCAGATATTCGCCCGATATTGCTGTTCTGTGCGTTCCTAAAGAGAGTGCCAAGTTAGTCTGCGAAGAACTGATTGGGCTTGGGGTAACGAATTTCTGGAACTTTACTCATTTTGACATAAATTTGCATTTCGACGACGTGAATGTCGAAAACGTACATCTCGGCGACGGGCTTCTGACGCTGGTTTACAATCTTAATGCCGCAAAAGATGATGCACAGGCGCAAATCTTAGGGCCTTCTGCACGGAAAGCGGAAGCTGAGAGACAGGCGGCAGAACTCAGAGTAAGAAGGCTGAAAAAGCAAAAAGGTGAGTGAGCGGTATGAGCGAAAAAGCCGTCAAGGGTGTTCTCCTCGCTTTGATGTGGGTGGCGGCAGTAGTCGGGGCATTCGCTGCAATCAGCATTCCCGTATCAGTAGCACCGACTGTTCCTGAGCCGTTAGTCGCCCCCATGTCTGTGAGGTTTTCCCACGCTGCAGGATTCTATGATGAAGACTTCACCCTTACACTTACATCAAATCATGAGAACGCCGTGTTTTATTACACGACGGACGGGCGGCCGCCTCGGATACCCGGGAGCGGCAGCGAAAACTGCGAGTTCACCAAACGCACCGACGGAGCAATCAAGGCGGAAGTTTTACCCGCACACCCGCGTCAATTGCGATTACACGTATTGAGTATCAACGCAGTCGCGGTGGCGGTTGACGAAAATCAGCAGGTGCAAATATCACAGATTTTTACACGCAACTTCGTCATGAGTTCGCGGGTGTGGCAGCGATTCAGCGAAAACACACTGATTTTCGCGCTTAATTCTGACCCCCACGGGCTTTATGACCATCATGACGGGATTTTTGTTCCCGGGATTGACAGAGAACTCTACATCGCCGAATCGGGCAGACGCAATCCTGACCCGCCCGCCCCCGCGAATTACAATCGGCGCGGCGCAGAGGCAGAGCGTGAAGTTTATGTTGAGGTGTTCAACAGCGCGGGGGAAATGCTGCTGTCTCAGAATGCGGGAATGCGCGTTCGCGGCGGCTGGTCCCGGGCGAGTACCCAGAAGTCTCTCGAGTTATATGCGCGTAACCGCTACAGCCCGGGAACGAACATCTTCGCGTTTGATTTCTTTGGAGGGCGTAGTCTTGACGAATGGGGTGAGCCGATTACTGAATTTCGGCGAGTGCGGCTTCGTAACAACGGAAACGACCGTGAGTTCGGGAATGTCCGCGATGAACTCGGGCATATGCTCTTCGCGCAGGCAGGGTTTCCCGATACTCAGCAACATACCCCTGCTGCGATTTTCCTCAATGGGGAGCTGTACGGGTTTTCGTGGCTCAAAACTCCGCGAACGGAAGACCACTGGCAGCGCAGGTACGGCGGCAGAGTCGCGGGGTTTGAACACATCGGCGACGGTGAGGGGGAAGACCGCACAGAAGCCGAGCATTTCAGTGGGAACGACCGCGCAACCATGGACTGGTTGGAAGTCGTCAATCTTGCGCGAGGGGGGTTCACGGGAAGTGCAGGCGAACGCCGCTGGAGTGAGTTCAAGGAGCGGGTTTGCATTGATAACTTGATTTTGTACTACGCGCTGCAAATTTATATCAGCAACGTAGACTGGCCCGGCGGAAACATAGAAATGTGGCGATATTTTCCCGACGCTGATGAAGACTTGAGCGAATTACACCCCTTCTTGGCGGACGGAAAGTGGAGGTTCATAGCCCAAGACGTAGAGTTCGCGTGGAACTTGTACGGGCGCGGCATGATGAACCGCAATACCCTTGCCGACGTTCTTAACGGAACAGGGGAAATGGGGGCAAAGTCTGAGCTGCTCGGGGCGATTTTAGAACGCGAGGAAATGAAAGCCAAATTCGCCGACGTTATGTTTGAGCTTATGGACACAGTTTTCTTACCCGCGAACGTCAACGCGGTGCTTGATGAGCTAATCGAGCTGAACTTTGACGAAATAAGCTGGGCATTGTCGGCAGGGCTGTATGAGCCGCACAATCCCCACTGGCCCTCAGAGGGCAGTATGCGCGAGAGCCAGACCCACATTCGCAACTTCGCAAGAGGCCGCCCCGAACGCATGGTGCGGATTCTTGAGGAAACACTCGGCATAACACGTTAGCCGCCCCAAAGGGAGCGGAGTAATATAGTCATAATTTGTTCATGCAAATTAAAATAAACAAAATCTTATGGAGGTAAACCACAATGACAACAACCCAAAAAAGCAGAAGGCTCAAAACCTTGGTCAGTTTCGCGGTTATGTTTGCGATGATACTGTCCATGGTCGTTGAGTTGCCGACTTCAGCACCGGCACCAATCGTGAGTGAACTCGCAGGGGCTTCTTACGCGAGTGAGAACCCCAACGATGATGACGACGATGACGGCGCAAACGTCAGGCGTGTGCAATTTAACGACGCGAGCGGAAACTCAATCCCGGCGGGGTTCGTTTCCGGGCCGTTTTCGGTAACACTCGGGCATCGCCCGCGTGAGGGGCAGAATGTAACGATTTACTACACCACGAGCCAAACCTCAGCGGAATGGTCTCCGAATGGTTTCCAGTTCCCTTACATTGAATCAAATGACCCCGTTTCGATGGCACGCCAAATGCGCGAACGCCACGACGGCGGTGTAGACCCTATGGGTTATGACATTGCAGGACGCGCCGAAAGGTATAACTTCACTTGGCACCAAGGCGTTCAAACGGCGCAACCGGGGGCGACTGTTCAGGTGTCGCCTAACCCCGGCGCAGGCAACTACGCGAGTGTGTTTACAATCAGCGCAATGGCGGTGATTCAAACACCCCATGGGCATGAAACATCAAGAGTGAGAACCCGTTCTTGGATTCTCGGCCCGAACCGCTGGCAAGGAACTGATTTCATGGTGTTCTCTGTTTATGCAGGGGCTGATGAACTTTTCGGCTGGAACGACGGTATTCTTATCCCGGGGCTTGACCGCGGCGATATGGGGCGGGAGTTAGTCCGCCTTAATCCCGGGCGTTACCGCGACTTAGATGCTTTCAACCAGCAACTCAACAACCTTCTGCTTCAAGGGGCGTACCCCCCCACTTGGCCCGCGAACTTCACGCGGCGCGGACGTGGCGCAGAGGTTCTCGGCAATGTGGAAATGTTCGACCCTAACGCACCTGTCGGCGAACAACGCCTGATTAACCAGCGCGTCGGTATTCGTATGAAGGGCGGTTGGTCTCGCGGAACTTATTCTTACGAGCAAAGAACCTTTGAGTTCTATGCCCGTGATGAGTTAGGCGACAGAAACAACTTCCTCTTCCCCCTCTTTGAAGAAGAGCATATGCATGACGGCAACCTCATGCACCGCTATCGCCGCTTCCGCGTGCGTAACGGCGGTACTGACCGTGAGCAGCTTTATATGCGCGACGAGTTAGGCTCAGAGCTTGCGAAACAATCGGGCTTCGAGAATGCGCAAAGATATCGCCCCGCAGTTGTTTTCCTTAACGGCGGTTACTACGGAATGACTTTCATGAAATCCCCGAGAACGGAAGACCACTGGCAACGCCTCTATGGCGGGCGCCGTAACGGATTCCACCTCAGCGGTTCGAACGAGAACGGCGCAGATACTTGCTTCAGCAACTATTGCGGCCGTGTAATCCCCGGCTCAAGCGGCGGAACTGAAATCAGCGACCTCAACCGCCAAATTCCCCGCATTTGCGGTGAAGGCGTTGAGCGTTGCTCTCGTGCAGCCGGTGGAAATACCCGCCCTTGTGCTGACTTCTGGAGCGAACCTAACTCCGGCTGTGAAATCGGGCGGTGTCGTGCGTCTTCAGGGCGCGGTTCGTGGCGTGAGGTACGCTCGGTAATCACAGGTGAGGGGCATAACTCCGGGGGAGTGGCTGTCGCACCGGGAACTCGCCGTGAACCTAACGGGCTTCAGAACGACGCGAACTGGGCAAGGCTTAATGAACTTGTTTGCCTTGACAACCTGTTCCATTACTATGCACTGCAAATCTTCGGCGCCAACGTAGACTGGCCTTCAAACAACGTGGAAATGTGGAAATACTTCACGAGATGCGGAAACGGTTCAGGGGGATTGGCTTCTCCTCCCGTTGATTGTGAGAACCGCCAATGCACTGTGGAAGGTTGCGAAAACCTCATGGTTCGCCGCGGCGAGCTTCACCCGCACTTAGACGGCAGATGGCGTTTCATCGCGCAAGACTTAGAGTATGGCTGGGGGCTTTTCGCTAACGGCGTTGAGGCTTCGGCGACTCACCACACAAGCAACACACTCCACGCGCTGATTGTAAGGACAGGGACACGCAACCACGTCCCCGGTGAACCTCCTGAACACGGCGAATGGGAAGTTGAAAACACACCTAACCCGCGAATCAGGCATCACTTCAACGCTTCGGCGCAGTCGTTCATTATGCCTGCTATGCTTAACCCTGCACACTCGACCGCTGCAAGGGCACAGCAAAATCGCGAAAGATTAGCTAACGCATTGGCTGACATTATCCAGGGTTCACACTCAGCGGCTAATATGGCTTCTGTAGCCAACAGAATCTGGACGATGAAGGAAAACGAGCATCGACACATGATTGGTCACGGCAATGTGAGAATGGTTAATGACAATTATCAAGTAACGACGACTCAGCACAGCCAAGGGCAACGCCGCATTTCGGAGTTCCCCCGCGGTAATCCTTGGGGCGAAATTCCGCCGACCCCTTACTGGGCACCCACTAACAGACCTTGGGACCCCGACACGACTGTGAGAATCGACCCGAACTCGATTTCTACAGGGGCGCGTCAAATGCTCACAGACTTCTTGCAACATCGCGGAACGCAAATGCAAAACATGATGGGGCGTACCGCTCCTTCGGCGGTGATTGCACCTCCGAGTAACTCAAGGCCCAACGCAACCCCGACGGGGGACTTCGGGCTCGGGCTTTCATGGGCGAGCGGGCGTGATGTCCAAATCTCGGTAACTGCGGGGGGCTGGGCACAAATCAACACCCGCGTAATCGGAATGGAAGGTGTTGCTACAGGCGACCCTCGCGGCGCGAAAAGCGCGACTGTCAAACATTTCGGGACTGCTCCCGTTCGCGTAATCGCAAATCCTTGGCCGGGGTACCGCGTGGCGAGTGTCAGTGGCGGAACGCCTTGTCCGACGGGGCTGCCGAACTACTTCATCACCACAGGCGCGACGAGCATTGCGGTATCTTTTGAGCGGGACACGACTGCACGCTATCCCGAAATCACTGCTCTGCAGGCGCGGGCACAAGGCACGCAAGGTAACTGGATTGAAATTACCAACAACACTGCTTCTGCAATTACCACTCGCGGGCTGTATATGTCGGACAACTGGGAAGACAGAAACGAAGAGTCCAGCTCTCGCCCGCAAGACAGAGATTTTGACTTCCGTTGGAGAATGCCTGCATTCATTATTCGCCCTGGCGAAACTGTGTTCCTGCGCACAACAGGCACGAACTTAGATTCCCACCGCGCACTCAAACGTGCGGAAACCAACTTTGGGGTTGCTTTCGGAGAGCGTCTGCGTTTGGCAGACAGCCGCGGGAATGTAATCCAAAAAGTCGAAGTTTCGCTGATGACTAACGGACAGATGCAGCGACGGGGTGTCGGCGCGAACGGCGTTGACGACGGTAACTGGCGGATTGTTGACTGGAACGGGCAACGGGGTCAAGGGATTCGCTAAGCATAACTGAAAATGAGGCTCGCCTCATGTGAAAACCTCCCCTGCCGTCATGAACGGCGGGGGATTGTTGCTTATCGAACTTGAAAAACTTTGCGAAAACCCCTTGACATATTTGAGCAAAGGGTGTATAATAAGAGTAATTGTAGGCAAAAATCCGCAAAAATACAGGAGGTAAATTTCATGAAAACCATAGGAGTATTAACGAGCGGCGGGGACGCCCCGGGTATGAACGCGGCGATTCGTTCCGTAACCCGCACGGCAATCGGCAAAGGCATGACAGTTAAAGGAGTCTACAGAGGGTTCAACGGGCTGTTGAACAAACACATAGAAGACCTCGGCGTAAGAAGCGTATCCAACATAATCGAACGGGGCGGAACAACGCTCTACACTGCACGGTGCCCGGAATTTGTCCCTCTTGAGGGCGTTCGCAAGGGCGTAAAAACCTGCATTGATGAGGGAATCGAAGGCATTGTTGTCATCGGTGGCGACGGTTCTTTCAGAGGGGCGAAAGACCTCTCTAACGAAGGCATTCCCTGTGTGGGAATCCCTGCGACAATCGACAACGACATAGCGGCAACCGATTACACAATCGGCTTTGATACGGCTATGAACACCGCCATGGAGTTGATTGACAAACTCCGCGATACGGCGCAATCACACGACCGTTGCTCAGTAGTCGAGGTTATGGGGCGCAGAGCGGGCGACATTGCTCTTTACACGGGCATCGCTTGCGGGGCGACGACAATTCTTGTTATGGAGAGCGACTACACTGTCGCCCATGCGATTGAACGCATTAACAGCACCCGCACGAGCCGCAAGCACCACTTCATCATTGTTGTGTCGGAGGGATTCACGGCGGGTAACAAGATTTCTGCTGACGAAATCTCGCGGCAAATCGAGAGCGAAACAGGGGTGGAAACGCGCGCCACCATTCTCGGGCACGTTCAGCGCGGCGGCACACCGACTCTGCGTGACCGCCTTGTCGCGAGCCGCTTGGGTTTCCGCGCAGTCGAATTGCTCAGCGAAGGCAAGGGCAATCGCGTTGTCGGGATTAAAGGCGCGGCGATTGTTGATTATGAAATCAACGAGGCTCTCGCAATGAAGAAAACTTTCGATGATGAAATGTACAAAATAGCGGAGGCGATTAGTTTTTGATGCAAATTTTCTCAATGTTCCGCCGCAGTGCTGCTAATCTCAAGAGCGTTCAGTGCCTCGCAGTTACCGGGGTGCTGTCCGCGCTTTATATCGTCTTGAACGCTTATGTGGGCCTTAATATCACCTCGCCTTTAGGGCCGCTGAGGATAACTTTCGGCTACCTTGCACTCGCGATGATTGCTATGCTCTACGGGCCTGTAGTCGCGGTGCTTGCGGCGATTCCCTGCGACTTGCTCGCCGCTACCCTCGACCCGCACAACGCTATGAACCCTGTGTTCACCCCCAACCGAATGCTTGAGGGGCTGATTTACGGGATTATGCTCTACGGGCTTTTGCGCAAGGACTATCGCGGCTCAATCCTGAACATGGTGGGATTTGTTCTGCGGATTGCCATGGCGCGGCTTGTTGTGATGTTCGTGTGTTATATCGTGCTGAACAATTTCTTGATTTTCAATTTTTCGCTCCCGCCGGGCAGGCCGCAGGAAATCCTCAGCAATGGGACGTTCTGGGCATGGGCGTGGGCAAGAAATGGCTGGAAGAACCTCATTCAGTTCCCCGCCGATTTGGCTCTGATGTATATTATGCTCCCCTCCGCGGGGTTGGCGTATATCAAGACTGTAGGTAAGCATAGGAGGAAAGAAGCATGAAAGGAGTAAACCATATGCAAACTTATGAGGGTTATATCGAAAACGGCTACTTTACTCCAATCGGAACGCCGTTAGGTATCGTCGGACGTAGACGTGCTGTTTTGAATTTGGTAGAAGACTCAAATTCCGACTATGACAATCTTTCTCACAACGAGTATTTAATTCTCCTTAACCAGTTACGTGGTTGTATTGATGACCCGACTTTCGTTGAGCCGCCTGAAATTCCTTGGGAGTATTACTCAAAAATCGAGGATTTAGAGTGATGTATTTTCTTGATACTAATACTTGCGTTTTTTTGTTGAGCAATAAGTTCAAAGAAAAAAGTAAAATAACATGGGAACACATACGGACTGTGCCACGCAACAGTATTAAAATTCCGTCTGTTGTTTTAGCAGAACTGTGTCATGGTGCTGCAAAAAGCAAATTTCGTGAAAAAACCTTTGAAAAAAATCATCGTTTCCTTGCTTTTTATGAAGTTGTCCCCTTTGACGAACACGCCGCCCGAGTATATGGCGATATTCGTGCGGGACTTGAAACAAAAGGGCAAATTATCGGTGGTAACGATTTAATGATTGCGGCAATTGCATTAACTCACAACGCAATCTTGGTAACGAATAACACTCGCGAATTTTCCCGCATTGAGGGATTATTACTCGAAGACTGGAGCGTAACATGAACCCTAACACACTCGGATTTATCGGGCTCGGGAATATGGGGGCGGCGTTGTTGAGAGGTTTTTTCAAATCAAAAGCGGCACAAGAAGCCAAAATCTATGCCTACGACCCGTTTTCCTCTTCAGAAAAGGCGACTATGCTTGACAGTGAAGTCGAAATAGCGAAGCACTGCAAGTACGTGTTACTCGCAGTCAAGCCGCAGATTGTCGGTGATGTTTTAACGAAAATCGCGCCTGTGTTGACTGATGAACACGTTCTTGTTTCGATTTGCGCGGGCATTTCTGTTGATTATATTCGAGCAAGAACGTCGCGAGGGCAGAAGGTTGTTTGTGTCATGCCGAATACAGCGGCAATGATTGGTTATGGGGCGAGTGCAATGTCGGACGTTGATGAAATTTCTAATGAGGAAAGAGAATTTGTTTTCGAAATATTTACTGCCGAGGAATCAGACGGACAATTTATTTCTGCTGATAAAATGAATGAAATCATCTGTGTGAATGCAAGCTCTCCTGCATGGATTTTCTTGTTTGCAAAATGTATCGCAGATTATGCTGACAGTCAACGAATAGACAGAGAAACGGCAATACAGCTTTTTGCGCAAACTCTTGTCGGAGCAGGTAAAATGATTCAAGAATCAAAAATGACCCTCGACGCCCTCATCGCCCAAGTAACCTCTCCCGGCGGAACAACGGAAGCGGGATTAAAAGCACTTCGCGAAAACGGGTTTGAGGCGGCAATCAGAGCCGCTTGTGAGGCTTGTACTGCGAAAGCATACGAATTAGGCAAATAAACAGGCACTTCATAATGGCGAAGTGCCTGCATTGTAATCTTATCTGACTGTCAACTGTCAATTGTCAACTGCCGTCAACTGCCGATATACTCGATGGGGTCAACCCATTCGTCATTTACGCGGACTGCGAAGTGCAGGCTCGGCGGGTCAGCGATTTCTGCTTCGGCAGTATTGCCGACAAGCCCGATGATATGCCCCGCTTCTATTTCTTGCCCTTGAGTAACTTTAACGTCCTTCGCCAAGCTCATATAACTGCTGAAAACACCGTCGCCGTGGTCGATTACCACGCAGACACCCCACATGGGGTTGGTGTAGACTTCGCTGACTGTTCCGCGCTGCATGGCTTTGACTTCTGTTCCGAGTGCCGCGCCGATGTCAACTGCGTCGTGAGTCCTCCAAACGCCGAGTGTGTTGGAACGTACTAACTCACCGTTGCTGAAAGGCTTGATGATACTGCCCTCAACGGGCATGATTCGCGGAGTTTCGGGGCGAACGAAGTGTCCTGCCTGAACGCCGTCAACGCACAGCACGCAAGGGAGGTTGCAGGGCGAGTTCGGTTCGCAAGCTCCGGGCAAATTTGCGGAGGCAGCAGTGTTAGGGAGCGAAGACGCGGGGGCGTTGGCGTGAGTGGCGGGTTCTGTGTGCTCATTACGCCCGATTCCTGTTGCGGGATTGTTTACGGCGGCGGCGGGTTCGGAGGCTAAGGAGGAACTCGCGTCGTTCGTGCCGCCACCGTTACCGAGTTGGTCAACCGCCGAGTTGTAGGCGATATAAGCCGATACACCGACTGCGCTTATGCTCAGAACGAGAGCGGCGGCGAAACCTCTACCTTTGAACAGCTTTCTAATCCCGTGAAATTTGATTTTCTTCATGTTATTAGTCCTTTCTTTTCAGAAAATGTAGCTTTGTTTTGAACTCATAAACAGTATTAACCGCTGCAGGCTTTATTATACAGTTATTTCGAAAAAATTTTACCACCTATTGAAATTATGGCTTTTATATGATATAATAGTAAGAGCAAGATAAACAAAGAGATAAAAAGCAAGGAAAGAATGCTATGATAAACAATCCAACAGAAAAAGGCAATGTATTGGCGTTTTTGGCGCGAAACCCCGACTTATTCAAAGAGATGGGCAACATCGGAATGGGACACGCTTGCACCGCGCTTTCTAATATAATCGGAATGAAAGTCAATCGTTCGATTCCGTCGGTCTGGTCGCTGACAAAAGAAGAGGCGGCAGGTTACTTGGATTTGTTCGAGGGCGGCGCAATTGGTGTAATTCTCACGTTGCACGAAGACATGAAGGGCAAAATCGTACATATCGTGAATTTGCCTTTCACATCTAAGTTATCAGAGACTTTCTTTAAGAGAAGTATAGCCTCTTTCGACGATATTGACGAAATGAGCCTTTCGGTGGTTCAAGAAATGACGAATATCACAACTGCGTCGTTTGTCAACTCAATTTCGTCTATGACGGGGCTTTTCATTGACATTTCTACCCCTAATTTCTGTGTGGAACTCAAGGAAGAAGTTCTTGCGGAAGCACCCGAAAAGATGCTCGTTGTTGAGAATCGTTTCTTGGTTGATATGGGCAGTATCAGCAGTGAATTGCTGTTCATGCCCGACGAAGAGTCTCTCGCGTTGATTGCCGAAAGGCTCTGTCACCGCTATAATATCGACATCCCCGATAACTTGCAATTGACAATTGACAGTTGCTAAAAATCGCAGATAAGGTAAAAATATGGGAACTCAATTTTTCTGGTTTTATGATGTGCTTTTGGTGGCGGTTTTCTTAGCCTTCACCTACACTTGCACGAGAAAAGGATTCGCTTCCGGCGTGGTGAACTTCGTCGGGACTCTGTTAGGTTTTACCCTCGCGCTTTTTATCAGCGCACCTGCCGCCTCACAGATTTACGACAGCTTTGTTTCCCCGAATGTAGTCGCGCAAATCACCTATACAGCGGAGCGTAATCTCCCTGAAAACGCAGCGCGAACTGCTTTCGATACGCTCCGCAGCACCGATATGTCATCAGCCTTTGTCAACGATGTTCTCTTGCATGATTTCTTGAGGGATAATCGCGCTGTCGAGGGTGAAACGATGAAGCTCAATCTTATGGGGGTGAATCTGGAAAGCACGGGAATAGCCGATGGCGACCTTGCTTTTTTCGGATTAGACACGCAGTTCGATTTTCGGTTTATTGACGTGGGATATATCGACATATCTGCCGCTGAACGTGCGTCTTATGAACTCGATGATATTATTCTTGCGCGAATAATTTCTTACTGCATATCCGACAAAGCCGCCGCAAAGCATGATTTGCTCACGAAAAACTTGATTGACACACTCCCGGGGGTTACACGGGTATCACGCGGAACGGTTGACTTAGTCGGCAATTTCCTGCTTGTAGGAATGCAGCACGACACCGAAAACATCGCGTCGTTGGTAGACACGCACATGGTTCGCCCTGTTACGATTGTGCCGTTTCGAATGCTCGTTTTCGGGATTATATTCGCGACAATCAGCATTGTTGTTTCGGCAGTGGCAAAAGCACAGGATTTCGCGGAACGCTTTACTTTGGTCGAGCGAGTGAATAAAACCCTCGGATTTTTCATGGGGGTTGCATTCTCGGTTGTGGTTGCCGCAGTGTTTGTTGTTTCGGTAAGCATAATCGTGGCAATGACGGGGGATACGGTCATCTTCCTGAACACGATGACGATTGCGAAAACTTATATCTTCAAGCACTTGTACGGCTTAGAGTTTCTCAATTTTGAGATTATGTAGGAGAACAACATGAAATGTAATAAATGCAAAAAAGGAACGGCAGTCGTATTTATCACGACTATGCAGGGCAACGAGAAGCGCAACGAGGGGTTGTGCGAAGTCTGCGCGAAAAAGCTTGGGATTCCGCAAGTGGGCGACTATACGAAGCAAATGGGAATCACAGAGATGAAGCAGACGGAGTTTCCTGAAAATGAACTTAAAGCCGCAATCGAAGAGAGCTGTAAAGCTATTTTCGGAGACGGCGGCTTGTTTGAGAACATTGTTGCGGAACACGGCGAAGAATCCGAAGCAGACGACGAGCAAATTGATGCTTTCAAGATGGGCGGAACAGATGTTTTGCCGGACTTTTTGCAAAACATCTTCAAAGATATTTTCGGCGAAGACACACCTGTGCCGACACCGATTGTTGTGTCGTCAAGCACTCACCCCCGCGGATTTCCGGGGCTGATTACCGCGAGCATCAGTAGGGATAAATCGCCGCGTGAAGCGAAGAAAGCGAAGAAAGCGCAAATCAAAGAAAACCCCAAGCGCAAGTTTTTAGACGCTTACTGTACCAATGTTACCGCGAAAGCTCAGCGGGGGGAACTTGATAAAGTAATCGGGCGGGAAAAAGAAATCGAGCGTGTGATTCAGATTTTGTCGCGCCGCACCAAGAACAATCCTTGTTTAATCGGCGAACCCGGAGTCGGCAAAACAGCAATTGCTGAAGGAATTGCGCAGAAGTTAGTCGCGGGGGAAGTGCCTTTCAGATTGCAAAAGAAAGAGATTTACTTGCTTGATTTAACCGTGCTTATTGCAGGGACGCAGTTTCGCGGGCAGTTCGAACAGCGGGTTAAATCCCTTTTGGAAGAAATCAAGAACGACGGCAATATCATCGTTTTTATCGACGAAGTCCACGGTTTAGTCGGAACAGGGGATTCGGACGGAACCATGAACGCCGCGAATATGTTCAAACCTGCGCTTTCACGTGGGGAAATGCAGGTAATCGGCGCGACGACTTTCAAAGAGTATCGCAAGCATATCGAAAAAGACGGCGCACTCGAGCGGCGATTCCAGCCCGTAACAGTCGCGGAGCCGACCCTTGCCGAAACGGTGGAGCTTCTTAAAGGCATTAAGAAGTATTATGAAGAGCATCACAAAATCCGCGTACCTGACGCTATTTTGCGTTCCTGTGCGACGCTTTCGGAGCGTTATATAACCGACAGGTTTCTGCCTGACAAAGCAATCGACTTGCTTGATGAGGCGGCAGCGTGTGCGAGCATTCGAAACAAAGATTTAGGGGTTTATGAAAAGCTCAAGACAGAGAACTTCAAACTTGCGAAAAGAGAAAGCGAGCTTGTGACTGTGGCGCGATTCCCTGAAGATGTGGATTACGCCAAAATCGCGGAGTTGAAAACGCTGATTGCACAGAACAATGAACGCTTAGCAGAGCTTGAGCCGATTGTCGGCAATCTTGAAGTTACTGAAAACGACCTCTCCACGGTGATTGAACTGTGGACGGGTGTTCCTGCAGCGAAAATCTTGGAAGCGGAGTTCCGCAAAATCATGAATATTGAGAGCGTTCTCAAGAGCAAAGTGATTGGGCAAGACAGTGCCTGCGAATTAGTCGCCACTGCTATTCGCCGCTCACGTGTGCGGCTCTCTGCCCGTAAACGCCCCGCGTCGTTCATATTCGTCGGCCCGACCGGGGTCGGCAAAACAGAGCTTGTTAAAATCCTTGCAGGGGAGCTGTTTGACTCGGTAGACCCACTCATTCGCCTTGATATGTCCGAGTTCATGGAAAAGCACAGCGTTTCGCGGATTATCGGTTCGCCGCCGGGGTATATCGGATATGATGAGGCAGGGCAACTCACCGAAAAAGTCCGTCGTAAGCCTTATTCGGTAGTTTTGTTCGACGAAATCGAAAAAGCACACCCCGATGTTATGAATATACTTTTGCAAATCTTGGACGAAGGCAAAGTCAACGACGCCCACGGGCGGACTGTTTCCTTCGAGAACACTGTAATCGCCATGACAAGCAATGCAGGTTCGACAGACAAATCCACAGGGCTTGGGTTCGCGAAAACAGACGGCGATGTTTCACAGGAAAAAGTAATGAAAGCACTCAAAGAGTTTCTGCGTCCTGAGTTTCTGAGCCGTGTAGATGAAGTTGTCGTGTTCAAGCCGCTGACTAAGGAGCATTACGCAGGTATTGCGCGGCTCATGGTGGAAGAAATGCGCGAGCCCCTTGGCGAAAAGAACATTAAACTCCGCATAGCAGAAGAAGTGTATGAATATATTGCAGGTAAAGCATTCGGGAACAAATACGGCGGACGGGATATTCGCCGCGTAATTCGCGACGAAGTCGAAAATGCAGTCGCGACACTCATAGTCCGCAAAAGTGGGGAGGGTAAGCCCATTCGCTCCGTAGGAATCGCTGTTAAAGGAGAGAAGATTAGCGTCAGATGATGACAGTTGATAATTGACAATTGACAGTTGACAGTTACGCGCCGAACAGCGCGTTTGTATCAACGAGTTTGTGCAAGGAGTACAGTTCATATGACAACAGCAAAACGCAAGACCGCCGTAATCACAGGCGGCACCGGAACAATCGGGCGGGCAATGGTGGAAATTATCTCGAAACGCTATGACGTTGTTTTCACCTATAATCATAACAAGAAAAAAGCAGATGAACTTGAGCGGCTCTACTCTGCGAAGGCTTATCGCGGCGATATTACCGACATTAACGTCGCCCAGAGGCTTGCCGCACGCCATGAGTGCGACTTGCTGATTAACAATGCGGGAATCTCGCAAATCAAACCTTTTGCAGACCTCACGGAGCTTGACTGGTACAAGATGATGGACGTGCATTTGACAGGCTCATTCTATATCACACAGGCGTTTCTGCCCGCAATGGTCACGAAGAAAAGCGGGTGCATACTTAACATATCGTCGATTTGGGGGCAAGTCGGTGCATCGTGTGAGGTGCATTACTCCACCGCAAAAGCAGGGTTAATCGGGTTCACCAAAGCGTTGGCGAAAGAATACGGGCCGTCGGGTATTCGCGTGAACTGCATTGCCCCCGGGGTAATCGAAGGCGGAATGAACGCAGATTTGCCTGCCGATGTCCTCCGCGAACTTAAAGAACAGTCGCCACTCGGGCGGCTCGGCACAGCGAAAGACGTGGCAGTCGCGGCTCTGTACTTAGCCGGCGCGGAGTTCGTTACAGGGCAGGTGTTGGGAATAGACGGCGGATTTTTGTTGTAATCCCCCTAACCGCACACAATCAGAAGGAGAAAAACCTATGGAATTACTAATAGTTTTCGTGAGCATATTTTTGTCGTCGATTGCTCTTTACTACATCATAAAGTATGCTGTGCGAAACGGCATTAACGAGTCCATGCTCGCCAGCGATGAGCAAAGAGAAGAAAGCGATGACGATACTCCGCAAAAAGAGTGCCCTCAATGCGAAAAGGCGCACGATTTTGATTACCCAAAATGCCCGCATTGCGCACATGAATACGAAACGCTTAAATAACGGAGCAAAACATGACAACACTACTCAAAAACGGTACTGTAATCGAAAGCAAAGCAGACGTGCTAATCACGGACGGTAAAATCGCGGCAATCGCGCCTGAAATTACCGACTCTGCCGGAGTTGTGATAGACTGCACAGGGCTGACTA
>Ga0123356_10001380_pt1 | contig 26901 bp, 19 predicted proteins | sample TergutEmb28metaG_2_FD_92546 | JGI IMG/M metagenome (GOLD analysis project Ga0123356, IMG submission 92546) | Embiratermes neotenicus P3 segment gut microbial communities from Petit-Saut dam, French Guiana - Emb289 P3 | ecosystem: Host-associated > Arthropoda: Insects > Digestive system > Gut ...
ATAGAAGCTTCCACGTTCCGCCTGTCGATAAAATCTCCACGCCTTTTTGCGTTAGCATACGGCTGAATTCAACAACGCCTGTTTTGTCAGATACGCTTATAAGCGCCCGTTTAATCACTACCGGCCCCATTTATTCTCCTTTTATACGCCCTGCGCTATTTATATATCCCACGATTAAATGCTGCGTCCTTACCGTCCGGCGGCCTCACGGCTGTCGTGCAGTCGGCGGGCGGTAAGGGTGCAGCATTTAATCGTGTCTTCAATAATGTAATCAGCAAGATAATATAATAGCGGGAAAAGCAAGGTGGGTACTTTCGTTTAAATTTTGATTTTAGCGCACACTTCTCTTAAAATCTCCGCAACCAAAACATGGTGAAGGAAAACATTATTTTTTCTCGCTATGGTGAAGGAAAATACTATTTTCTCTCGCTAAGGTGAAGGAAAATACTATTTTCTCTCGCTAAGGTGAAAAAACTTAATTATCGAGTGTTTAATAAATATGAAAACAAAAGTCGGCGCTTCAGGCACGGTATCAGAAATGATTAACAAAGAAACAACAATCAAATTTATGAGTGTTAGAATGAAAAAGGGCATGATACAAACATTCTCTACATTGTTATTCGCGGTTATTATCTTCGCAGCGCCGTTTGACGCGCACGCAAAGAGAGTGGAGCCGGAAAAAGCTGAAAAGTTAGCGCAGCGATTCGCGGAATCAAGACATGGACAACGGGGAAAAGCTGACGTCCGTTTGAGACATACCGCTAAAAGACAGGGACAAAAACCGGGCGGAAGCGGCGGGCGTATGGGAGCAATACCGCAAAGTGCACCGGAAGATGCGGTATCATACTATGTGTTCAACATAAATGAGAACGGCAGCGGCGGTTTTGTAATTGTGGCCGGTAACGATGCGGTAAAGCCGGTGCTTGGCTATTCAGATAACGGAAGCTACGACCCCGATAATTTGCCTCCTAACTTTGCGTACTGGATGGATTATTTACAAAAGCAAATTGCCTGGGCGCAGGAGCAGGACATTGCGCAAAGCGGGGATATACGGCTGGAATGGGAGAAATATGTTGACGGAGCGGATATGCCGGTGATGGCGCCAAACGCTGCGGAGCCACTGATAAAAACACAATGGGCTCAATGGACGCCTTATAATAATATGTGTCCTCTTGTAGCTGGTTTTCGCAGCGCTACAGGCTGCACAGCAACTGCTATGGCGCAAATTATGAAATATCACCGTCACCCAGTGCGAGGTACCGGCCAGAGCGCGTCGTATACCACCGCAACACATGGAATAACCATACCGCCTGTAAATTTTGATATTGATTATGATTGGGATAATATGCTTGATACTTATACCGGCAGCGCTTCTGCGGTACAGGAAAATGCCGTAGCAACACTAATGTACCATTTCGGAGTAAGTATGAAAATGGATTACGGTCCCGATGGCAGCAAAGGTAACATGAACCTTGTTGAATACAACGCATTGTCTAATCATTTTGGATATGATGCAAAAATTCAATCCCGTGAATTATACTACAGCGATGTTGTGTGGAAGGAGATGCTAAAGGCTCAAATAGACGCCGGTTTGCCGGTATATTATGCGGGAAGCAGTACAGATACGGAAAACAATTCCATCAACGCCCATGCTTTTATATGCGATGGATATGACAATACCGGTAAGTTTCATTTCAACTGGGGATGGGGCGGACAATATAATGGATATTTCGAAATCTCCGCATTGAATCCTGATGGTTATAACTTTAATGATTTTCAAATGGCTATCATGAATATAAAACCAGAGACATCGGATATCACGTGGTATAATTCATCGGAAACCTCATTCACAATAACTACCGCTCAGCAGCTTGCCGGGCTTGCGCGGTTGGTACATAGCGAAACAGATATGGCCGGTAAAACCATTAAGCTCGGCAATAATATTGCGCTCAACGATACGGCAAACTGGCGGAATTGGGAAACAGTACCACCCGCCAACAGTTGGATGTCGATTGGGGGGACAATTAACGACAAATTCTTCTCCGGGACATTCGACGGCGGCGGATTTGTAATCAGCGGGGTTTATATCAACAGTTTAAGCGACAGTCAGGGGTTATTCGGAGCTGTTGGTAAAAGCGGGGTAATAAAGAATCTTGGCGTTACCGCTTCATATATTAAAGGCAGCCATTCGGCAGAATCCCCAATCGGCATTGGCGGCCTGGCAGGACTCAATACAGGCACAATCACTGACTGCTACGCTTCTGGAAATATTACAGGAACAGCAGCAAACGGTTCTATCGGCGGTTTGGTGGGAGTAAACTATGAAGGTACAATCACTAACAGCTATGCTGACGGAGATGTTTCGGGCGTTTCTCATAGCGTCGGCGGTTTGCTGGGAAACAACAATGCAGGTACAATCACTAACAGCTACGCTGCCGGAAATGTTACGGGCGGCGCTTCTTTGGCAGTCGGCGGCTTGGTAGGATACGTTTTTTCTAACAGTACAATCATAAACAGCTACGCTACAGGAAATGTTGCGGGCGATGCTTCTTTAGTTGTCGGCGGCTTGGCGGGATACATCTCTAACAGTACAATCACCAACAGCTATGCTGCCGGAAATGCTGCGGGCGGCAGTTCCACGGCAGTCGGCGGCTTGGCGGGCTCCAGTATTAGCGGTATAATCACAAACTGTTACTACAATAACGAAACTGCCGGTATGGAAAATTACACCAACAATCTTGGCACGTCCAAAACAATGGCGGAATTAAAACAGCAGGAAACGTACACCGGCTGGGATTTCACCAATATTTGGGCAATTAATGCGGCGTTAAACGATGGTTATCCGCATTTGCGTACCAGTCCCGTCACCTCTATTCTGTCACCCAACCGTCTCATTCCTGCAAGCAAGCCGGAAGCCGAGGCGGCAGCAGCGCCTGTTAATGTGTTGACAAGTGAGTTTACAGCCGGGCCGAATCCAGCGGCGAAATCATTGAGTAATGTTAATTTCTTTTGGCAGGGTAAGAGTATAGAAAACACCAAACTTTACATTTATGACGCATCCGGTAATCTTGTGAGAAAAATTAACATTAGCGATAAATCAACCGGCAAATCCGAAAGACGCGAAATTGGAAAATGGAATTTAAAAGACGGCAAAGGCCGGGCGGTTTCTGCGGGTACGTATTTGGTGAAGGGTGTAATCAAATCCCGCGGCGGTGAACTGGAGCGGGTGTCGTTAGTGTTAGGGGTTAGGTAAGGGTAGAATATACATCAACAAAAACGCTACCTTTTATCTTTAAACAGATCGTCTAACGTTTTAAAAACGCCGTCTATCGTTTCCGCCGCGCCGGATACTATGTCGGTGGTAACTTTAACGCCTTTTTTTATTGCAGTCTCAGCTGCGTCTGACGCAAGTGTAACAGCGCCGGACACGATATCACAAGCACCTTTAACGCACTCTTCCGCGCCTTTGGTAATTTTTTCTATATCTTCTTCTTTCATAAGTTTCTCCTCTATCTATGAGTATAAAATACTATTCAGAAACCCGAATGTACACCGGAGACGCCAATTGAGTATATTTATATATTGCAGATTAAATGAAAGGAATAAATCTGAAACATTTAAACTCACGTTTAAATCTCTGCAGCGCAGCTTTTGTGCTTTTAATCAGCACATTCTGTTTTTCCTCTCAGAATAATGTACGTACCGCCCAACAGCTCATGGTCAGGCAAAAATATAAGGAAGCGGCGGAGCTTATTAATACCCGTTTGCGGGAGAATCCTAATGACATTCACGCGCTTTACACCCTTGTTACAATTGAGCAGACCAGAATTCTTGACTATGAATCCTACACCATAGACGGTAAACGCTTTATAGCTCTCAGCGACAGTGTGCGCAAAGTCTTAGATAACAGAGCGCGTTCACTTAGGGGAGAAGATTCTCTCGCGGCGCTTTTCTACAGCGCAAATCTTCAAGGCGGTGTGGGTTTGATACAGGCCAAATGCGGCGAGTGGTTTACAGGCGCAAGAAATGCCATGTCTTCTGTAAACTCATTAAAACAGGTAAAAAAGCTTGACCCAAATCACTTGGGGGCAGACCTTGGAATAGGCGCGTTTGATTACTATTTCGGCACCAGTTTCAAATGGATACCGTTTGTATCTGGAAACGTTGAAAAAGGAATTGAAGCAGTAGACCGCTCTCTTAACGCTCCGTTTCCCTTTGACTATGCGGCTAAAAGCACATACTGCTGGATACTTATTGACCGCAAACAATACAAAAAAGCTGATTCCATAGCACACAGCGTACTTGTTCGGAATCAGGAAAATACGGTGTTTCTACGCATACGGGCGCTTATAGCCCTGTGGTCAGGCAGTTATAAGAGCGCTTTACCCCTTGGGGAAAAAGTTGCGGCACTCGCGGAAAAACGCGCGCCTGTCAACTGGTCTGACCTTGTGATGGGTTATTACATAATTGTAAGATGCCACGAACACTTCGGACAAAAAGAGAAGGCGTTCGCAGCTGCGCAAAAGGCGCTCTCCATATCAATTCCCGCAGAATACAGAAACATATCGCATGTAAAGGATAACTTAAAATATATCTCAGATGTTCATTCCAAATATAGCAGGACACAGGGTAAATGAGTAAACTTCTGAGAGCTTCCATATTCGTTATTCTCTGCGCGTTAATCTCCTTTGCCCACGCAGGTTTTGACCCTGCAATACGCCTTGACCCGCAAATTAACCGCTTTATCCAGCGCATCGAAGCGCGATACGGAATACTGCCGGAAGGGTACCACCGCCAACCTATGGGTACAGAGTCATTTTCATCTTATCTTGATTCCGTTTCACAAAAACCATTAAGCGCTTTTGAACGCCATGAGCTTTCAAACATTTCAAAGCGTCTTTCTGCCGGCAATGGTATATACGGATTTTACAATGAACAGAATGAAACCGGCCTTATTATAAATCTCGATCTTACAGGAGAAGCCTGGGGACGTACAGGCGGCAGTAACGATACCCGCGGAGGCGGACGCGGAATTATAAGCCCAATGCTTAGAGGACATATCGGAAACATCTCTTTCTACAGCGGCATTGACGTATGGACTGAATATGTCTACGACTCTCTCTTTACCCAACCCACATGGCAGCCTTATGACGGTAATCCGTATACGATTTACGGACGTGGAACAGACAGCGCAAATACACGCGCTTCCGACCTTCCCAGAGCCGGTATAAGTTATACATCTGGAAAGATTACTTTACAGGCAGGATTAGATTATTTGCGGATGGGCCCTGCGGTGCACTATCCTGTCACACTATCAGGCGAAGCTCCGCCCATAACATATTTCAGAACTGTTTTTGACCTTTCACATTTTGAATACTCGCATTTTGCCGGTTTTCTCCGCTCTGAACGGGACAAGTCAAAATATATCTACAGCAACAGACTTTCAGGAAAATTCCTTGGCGGAAGCTTACAATGGGGAATCAGCGAAGTGATGATAGCAGGCGAACCCACAAATCAGCAAAATGAAGATACTTATAACCAAAGACGCCCCGAATTGGAACATGAAAAACATGAGTGGGAGTGGGTGTACTGTATTCCTTTTGTGCCGATGGTATTTGTTGAACACTACGTAGGCGACAAAGGCAACGCTGCGCTAAGTTTTGACGCATCCCTGAACTGGCCGCAAAATTTCCGGTTTTACGGAGAGTTTTTTATTGACGATATGCTCTCTCCGTGGAAAATTTTCTCCGATGACTGGGGAAACAAATGGGCGCTTACAGCAGGTATGCAGTATTTTTCAACTCTTTACAACAGAGACATAAGCGCAGGCATAGAATACAGCCGTGTTGAGCCGTGGGTCTATACTCATTTTTACGGCGGAAGCCACCGTTACGATCACTTTGACATAAGCCTCGGTTCACCAATGGGGCCAAACTCGCGGGCGGTTGTTGTAAACGGCGGTATGAGCGTTACAAAAAAATCAACAATTGGATTAAGTTTAAAGAGTCTCGCTAAAAACAGTGAAGCCAGAGGCGGGAAAATAACCGATATTTTTCAGGAGGAGGCGGTGGAGTATCTCAGACCTGTTGAAAACTATGATTCTGAAACCAAACGGTTTTTAGGCCCCGGAACCGTTCATCATCTGCGCCCCGGTATTTACGGACACTATGACCCCTTCGGCCCGTTTCGCTTAAACGCATCAGCAGAATTTGATGTGGATTCAGATAAGGGTAATGTTCATTTGAGAGTTGAGGGCGGGTTTAGATTTTGATTTTTTTTGACTTTTCTTGTGTTTAGCCCCCTTGAGGGGGTTGGGGGTGATTATGTGGCGGGGCGTTGCGGGGTGTCCCCGCAGAGGGGGTGGCGGAAGACAATAAAAATTAAACGTCTTTTTGTTTAATTTTTATTGGCTGGAGACAGGGGGAGACTTCCCCCTTCATATTATATTTTTCTTTATTCTCTAAAGATTCCCCTCAATCAACTCCTTATTACGAGAATTACCTATAGCCCCCATAATCCACTTATACTCAACATAACCGCCGGTAAGACCCGCAAGCTTGCAAATCTTATCCTGCGCTTTAAAGAAATCTTCCTGAAGGCGCAGTTTGTTGACAGGGTCTGCGACAGCAAAAGAATCCTTATAAAAATAGGCCAGCGAGTCCAACACCGGATTAGCGTCTTTCCACAACCTCAGCTGCCTTACGGTTATGGTCGAGTCGGCTGTCGGGACAAACCTTGGCGCCTGTACAGCTCTTGGCGCAGGCTGTTCAACGGGGAGCTCTTCTTCTTTAGGCTGACATCCTGCAAATACAAACGCTGCTGCTAATGTACTTAAAAAAATGATTCTGTTCACTGCCTCTTCCTCTCTGAGCGGATATGTCGAGATATTAGTGAGTGAGCTTATGGTAATAATTTAATTTATTATATTAGGTACCAATTAAATATTGGAGACCAATATAATCCGGCTCTATACTGAAAATAACAATTGCATTCGCCTGAGCGCAAAACTAATATAAAAAATGGGACCAAAAAAACATTTAGGCCAGCACTTTCTAACAGCTCCAGCTTTCGCGAAGAGAATCGCCGCGGCTGTTCCTGCGCGTGAGGGAGAGAGCGTGCTTGAGATTGGGCCGGGGCGGGGCGCTTTGAGCGTTCACCTTTTGGAACGCTTTCCCGAGCTTCATCTGGTTGAAGTTGACGGTGACGCGATAAACGTACTTAAAGAAAAATTAGGCGGCGGTAAATACAGTATTCATAACGAGGATGTGATGGGGTTTCATTTTGATATTGCAGGATTTCCGCTTCACGCAGTTGGGAACCTGCCCTATAATATCGGCGCGCTTATAATAAAGAAAACCCTTCTTTATACCCCTCATATTCTCTCCTGTACTTTCATGGTACAACGAGAGGTCGCTGAAAGAATTGTAAGCGGAGCTCACAGTAAGCAGAATGGATTCCTGTCTATATTTTGTCAATTCTTCGGGACTGCAAAACTTCTTTTCCATGTACCGCCCGGCGCGTTTTTCCCCCGCCCCAACGTCGACTCTTCTGTTTTTCAGATTATTGTTGACAGGAACACAGAGGAAAAACTTGACCGCTCTTTGTGGGATTCATTTTTCTCATTTGTAGACAGCGGTTTTTCCATGAGGCGAAAACAGTTAGCGAAAGTGCTGTCTATAAAATACGGGCATGACAAACAGTTCTACAGAGACCATCTTGCGCAAATGGGATTAGACGAAGCTTCACGCCCGGAGAATCTTGACGTAAACAACTGGCTTCATCTTTTTAAGCAGGTACACCGGCAATGAAGCAAATCAAATGTATTGGCTGGCTATTTTTGTGTACAATTTTCGCAGCTGCGCAAGAGCTGCCGGAAGAATTAACATGGCCCCGTGAGCCACAGGAGAGAGATTCAAGCGTTTTTCAATTTTCCACCGACCAGTTTATGTTTGACAAATCGTACACCAGTACAAATAATTTGCTTTACCGGAAAAATTTCGGCCCCGTATATATTGAACAGGGTTCGTGGTATGAGCTGCGTCATGACAGGTTTTCAAATACAAGGCACTATCTTAATACCTCAGGCTCACTTACCCGCGAATTAACGAAATACTCATGGATGACGCCCGGGCTTGACTGGACTCCTGTTGCGCAGTATTCCACCGACAAAAACAGCAACAACGCGCTCACAACTATTGATATAGGCCCAACGCTTGGATTTAATTTAAACGGAGTGGCGCTAAATTTACGCGCGGGAATGCTTGGACGCCGGGCAGACTCTCTTTCAAGCTGGAAATCTGTTGATAACTCCCGCAGTAATGCCGGCGCTTACGGCGGTTTTAAAATTGGCAGTGAAGATGAACTTTTACCCTTTGCCCCTGTTTACTTTTACGCCCACGGCACAGGAAGGCAGATAGAAAATTCCGCAATGGCGTCACTTACAGGTTCTGCGCTTGGAGCGGTACAGGTTGGAGACAGAGACAGCATATTCATATACGGCGGGACGTCACTGTTTAACGGAAGAGAGGGATATCTTGAAGAGAGCGCAGACTCAAGAGCTATGCTTTTTGCAAACACTCCGTGGCGTATAGAGCAAAATGTCGCGTTCAGCGCAGGGTTTAAAGCGGCGCAGCGGCATATATTTAATCCATCTATTTATTACAGCGTTGCAGAAAACAAATTAGAATTTCCCGATGACGGGTGCCGCCGCCGGGATGAAAGTACTATTAGTCAAACTCTCGGCGGAATTTTGCTTACCGATACCACAGCGTCAATTTACTACAGCGGCTCGCTTAGCTTTGAATGGCAGAATCATGATAAACTGTTTGGCAAAGAGCTTTCTAATATCGAAACTCCGAATAATTCTGATGACCTTAAAGTTAATCTTTGGGATTACACAGCTTTTAATCCGATTGCGGTACAATCGGTTACTGTCAGACTGCCCAAATCGCTCGCGCTCAAATACAGCCTCTCTATCAACCGCTTTCTTACCGAATACCCGAACTTCTACGTTGACATTGGAAAAGATACCGTTACAAATAAAGATGACAGCGACCGAAGGACAGAACAGCATAAGCTTGCTCTGGAATTTATTAATGACAGTACCCTGAGAGCTGAATTTTTCGGCGAACTTGTTGATTATACATTAGTTTTTCTGAAATCGGCAAGAAGCAGCGCCAACCGCACCGATAAAACTCAGCGGGCAGGATTTCTTGTAGAGTGGAGTCCCGCAAATGAACTTTTAATTTCCGAAGCAGTGACCGCAGAAGCAAAAAAAGGTGACTTTCATTTCCCAGCTTTTCACCAGGACGCGCTTTCGCGTCCCCGTTTTTCCCGCGCTCTCAGCTCAACTTCCACAGTCCTTTGGCTCCTTAACTCCTATACAGGTTTAAAAGGGGAATGGAATATCAAATACAGTGACTACGGTTTCTGGTATGGCAAGGAGTATATGGAAGACGAGTTGACAAAAAACAGAAACGTAAAAACTGATTTTTACGCGATAACAAGTAAATCAATTTACTATACTGCAGACCTTGCCGTTCAGCTGCGTTTAAATCAAAGTATGTGGGAGTTAGGAAACGTATATACGGATGCGCGCGACAGAAATTTCAGCGGCGGCAGTTACGTTACCGCAAACTACAGCGGATACACTGTAAAGCCGTATTTTAACGCCCTTGCAAAGTTAGGTGAAAATATAGACCTTGCTGCTTTAATCAGTCATACCTTTGTAAAAGACCCGAACATTTCGGGATATTGGGATTTAAGATTGCAGATGGAGGGACGGTTTTGAAAAAAATATCACGTTTTACAATATCTCTTTTTGTCAGTTTTTTACTGGGAAGCGGCTGTTCGATTTTTGATCTTAAAAATCCTGTACCGCCATTAGAGAATGCGCCGAAGCAAGACCCTATCAATATCTGCGCAGTCATAATGTTTGTAGCTCCAGAAGTTGCGGCGGATATGGATTACCGCTACTACTTTACAGGCAATGTAACATTCGACAGTTTTAACTTCCCGCCTCAGGGTATAGACAACATACTGCGCATGCTTGACCATTTACGCCGCCAGGAACCATTTGTTGACTGGCAGGTTGGCGATGCTAAAAAAAGGCTTGAAAATAACCGCTGGATTGTTACAGAAATGTCATATATCGTATATTCCAATGGAGAGCAGATTAATAGCGGCTCCGCCGAATTTCATATTATAGACCGGATGATAAGTTATTGGAAGGATATGCCAGACGACAATGCAAACGCGTTTTTTGAACCTTACTAAACGCAGTATTATCCCGACATTCATCACAGGGGCGCTCGTTTTAACAGCGCTCTCCTGCGGTTCTCTGTTTTTGCCGCCTGTGGGCTTACCTGAAGAGACTCCAAACAGCCGCGCCACTCCAAAAGGGACAATTGAACTTTTATTCCGCGCTTATGAAAACAGAAGAATAGACCTTTTCACTGAACTTTTACCGCAAAATAAATCTTTCCGTTTTTTTATATCGCCCGAGTATTCTCTTGAATACGCAGCTTCCAATGCTAACGCTACTATACTGCCAATAAACGAATCGCAGTACCACTACGTAAGAGCCGGGAATTACTATTTCTGGGGACACGACAGCGAATTAACCAAGCACCGTAAACTTTTTGACCAGGCGGAAGAGATAGAGTTTACAGAACGTCCGTATATTGACGATAAAGATTTTCGCTACAGAGTAAACGAACACAATGATACAACCCACGTAGAAGTAAAAATGACTCTGGGAAAACTCTGCATCGGATTTCGCGGCACCGATTACTGCACCGAAAAAAACGGGCAAATGCAAATTTTCCTTCTTGAAAAAGAGACAGACCGAACAAGCGGAGAAAAGCTTTGGGTAATTCGCGACTGGTTTGACCTTGATTATATTTTTTGATTTTAAAAGTACACTTTTATCAATTAAAATCCAGCATACAAATAAAGTCCGCCGTAGCCGTCTGTTCTCTTATAATATCCCCTGTAAACCATACGCCAATCTCCTACAAGTGATATATCGGGCAGAATTTTTAAACGAATATGAAACGCGTAGTTAACATCCGGGTCAAAACGCCTACTGTTTTCCACAGTAATTCCAAGTGAGTGACTCATCTCTCTGCTTCTTATGATTCCGCTTAAATCTTTTGTTGAGGATACAATAAAGCGGGGGCCGCCCCTTATACCGACAAAATCATCATAAGAGTTCCGTAAACCGTGTACCCCTGCCCCGGTTATAAGACCGCCTTCCCAGCGGTGCTCGTACATTGAAGAAGCGCGAAGGAAAAGGTGTCCTTCCCTTATACTTTCCGCCGTAAAATCCGCTTCAACGGCGCTGCCGCTCTCAAACCAGTATTTTATCCGTTCGTTTGTGAGATATTCGGGCGACGAGTGAACATTCGATGTTCTTCTTGAACTTACCGTGCTTAACAATAATCTCTCTGTTGGAAAAAAGATAAGACCCGCTGTCTCTCTGGCGGTTGATATGTCAATATCATTATTTGCCAAAAAAACATATTTCGCTGAAGATAAATCAATAAAATCGCGGGTTGCCACAGACTGGTTATATCCTAAGTAAACGGCAAATTTATCAAGAGCGGCAGAGTAAGTTCCGGGATAAAAAAATGTTGATATTCCTCTCTCTATCTGGACATTGGCGCTCTTGAGATAATTACTATTCAAATAAGTATTATCAAAATCATAACCGCGTTCATAACCATAAACAGAGTATGAAGCTTCCATATCAAAGCCGGCAGGTAAATCGCGTGTATTAACAGTAAACGACGGAGCTATCTCTTTGCGGGTATAGCGAAGGACGTCATAACGGGATGTATCGACCCGGTGCATTCCGGAAGCTGTAAAGGTAAGCTTATTTGTTGGAGAGATACTGCCCCAGCCGTAAACTGTTCGGCCGTTTCTATCATCGTCAGTTCTATATTCAGTCAATGAAAAATCATAACCTATATTGTGCATACCGCTTGCTTTGTTTAGAGGACTTGATGACATATCAGAGAGCCGCAGGTTAAACGCCTCTTTACGCTCCCTGTTTGGCATATCGAAATCTTTTTCAAAATAACGCCTTGATACCGACATTTCAATATCCGGCCAAAGATTCGGGGAGTATAGGCCGCGCAGTTCAAACATTGATATAGAACTGCTGTCCTCTGCGCGCTCTCTATGGAGCTGACGCCAGCCTACTCTTAAATCGTCGCGCAAATCGTAGCCGAAGTCAATATCATGCTCCTCGTTTACACGCGCGCCGTTTAAAGGTTTGTTTGCTGCGAAATACGGCTGGTCAACACCCCAGAAATCGCGGTTCGCCCAAAATCCTTTGTATGAGCCAAACGCCCGGTTTTCCCGTACGCCTAAACTTACACCGCCTGAGTGCGCGCCCCATACATTGTCATAAGCGATTTCAGGATGAAAAAGAAGCGTGCGCCCAGCCTCTGCGTCACGCCACTCCACAGGCATTCCGGCAAGGATGATAGTGTTTGTCTCAGGCGCGCCATGAGTATTAGACCATCCTGCAGCCCCCCATGGATTTGATGACGCTCTGTCAATAGTCATAACGCCTGCGCGTGCGCTCAGCCACGAACGCGGTGAGACGGTTCCCTCCACATAACCATACTGCCCTATGTGATTTTCAGGAAAGAGTTCAAATCCGCTTCCCGCATTAGGAAGTGTTTTCACAGAATAAGATACCTGTATTATTGAGGCGGGGTCAGCTTTATCGCGCCGCAAAAGAATAACTCTCATAGAAAAAGGGTCATACCTGTAATCTGTTCCTGAAAGTTCCACTCCGTCAACATACATTTTAACGCTCTCAGGAATAACATCGAAACCCTGATGTTCAGGTATACCTGATACAGAGTTATTATTTGTATACAAGTTCAATAGGTATCTACCTGACGGCTCATATCTGAACGAATTCCATAATACCTTCGATATAGCGCGGCCAACCCCTGCAGAAGCTGTCATTAAGCTGCGGTCACGGTCTTCGGTTTTTGTTTTACCTGTAAATCTCGCGTCAACGCCTTTTGAGTAGAAATCGGGAACTGTCTGACTTGAAGATAATCCCGGACTCTGCTCGCCGTAAGACACTTTGTCAATTATATCGCCTTCAATTCCCCTATAGTAAATACCATCCTGCGGCGAACGTCCGGCAGAGTTTCCGTTATCAAGCGTAATATCAAGTATACGCCCGTCAGCGTCTATGGTATGTAAATTTAATATTGTATTACCCCGCTCAACGTCAAAAGGCATAACCTGCACAGGATTTGATTCCTGTTTGGATATTTCCACTGCGGTTCTCAGCGCAGCCGCTCCATGCAATGTAGACTCATAATCATTTGACGAATAGACAGCCGCGCCGTCTTCACTCCAGCCGCGCTCTTTTTTATTCTCTCTGTCTCTATTTCGAATTCTTACACTGCTCCAAAGTTTACGATGAGGGTTGTGAATAACAAAGCTGTTATTTGTATAGAAAATGAAATGATTATCATGTGTAAAAACAGATACGTCGTCAGTTACCGTTACATGATCTGGATATTGAACAAAGTCAAAATCAAAATAGGATCCGCCAAGAGCCATGTCTTTACTGTCATAAATGACAAGCCCTCTATCAAGCGCGCATAAAATTCGCGGCGGAGATATAAAAATCGGCCCGGAGTGCGCTGTTGTTATCGAACGAATATTACGCAGCATTGGAATTGCCGCCTGCGGCTCAAGCGTAAGAGCGGTTAAATTAAAATTATATGCGCGGTTTCGGGTAGCGGCGGTTATAGTATGACTATTAAAATCCACACTCACTATGGAGTCGCGAACCTGCGACCGGCTCCATAACCTTTTTGACGGGTCGTATCTGTAAAAACGGTTCCCGTCTATAAAATATCCGGCTCCATCAAACAGACGAAACTCACCATCGCCAAGTGTAAACTTATTGTGCGGCACAGTAGTCCAGTCCTCCGCCGCTGTTCTTAAAATATGAACCGCACGCGAAGAGACGACATGTATCTCATTATTAAAACTTATAATACCGCGGATATCAAAAGCTCTTGAGTTTATTGGGATAGATATCCACTCCCCGCTTGAAAACTCCATACGGTGAAGCGTATCATTTGAGGCGCGCCATAAAAAGCTCCGGTCAGCATCAAGATGACCCGCTCCCCTGCCTGCTTTATTTCTCCCCCGCTCCTCAACGGTTGCTGTCTGCATGTTTACGCTTATAACTGCGCCCGCTTTATTGGCTGCCCAGATAAAATCACCGTTTTGCACAACACTGACAATAGATAACTGCGGAACCTGCGCTGTATAAAGAGAGTAGGAACTTCTTGTATCCATAGAGAGAAAAACTATGCGCTGCGGTTCAACAAGAAATAAAAAATTACCTCTGTTAAAAAGACGCGGCTCAAAATTTTCTCCGCCCGCTTTTAACGGCGCAGCAATAACAAGCGCTGTAAAAATCAGAAGCTTAAGCGGTTTGAATAAGCGGTAAGAGAAACGGTTTGGCATACTTGTCTCAGAAAATACAATATATGTTTTATAATTTATGCAGTAAATAAATCATCAACAGTCTCAAATTTCTCTGCAGCATGACTCAATACATAAACATTAAGATAATATGATGTGTACGGTGCAGTCAATTAATCAAAAAATGTGACCTTAAAAATAGACAGGGAAAATATCGCAGCTGAAATTTGCTGACATTACATGCCAATAATTAAATTTAACAAGCTATATATACATTTTATCGTTAATTACAGTTAATTTCATTCATCTAATAAAAGAAGATGTTCTCATGAAAAACCACGGCCTTTGCGCAGTACTCGCGGCAATCTCCATCCAGCTTACTCTCGGAATAGCGTATATATGGAGTGTATTTCAAACAGGCATCGCAAACAGCATTTTTGACGGTAATCACGCCGCCGCCGGACTTGCTTTTTCGCTGTTAATTTCCATGCTTGGCGCAGGGGGTATTATAGGCGGGAAACTTGCGGCTAAGTATTCTACCCGGACTGCGGTTTTTATTGGAGGAATAATTATCAGCGCCGGATTTCTCCTTGCGTCTTATGTAACATCAAATAACTCGTGGATGCTATGGTTTACTTATGGTATTATGGGCGGTATCGGAATGGGCGTTACATATTCAACCACTATTGCCTGCGCGCAGAAATGGTATCCGCATAAAAAGGGGCTTGTCACAGGAGTAATTGTATCTGCGCTCGGATTTGGCGGTGTTGTTTTTACGCCTGTTGCCGAGGGTCTGATTTCGGCTTTTGGGGGGAGCGGCGTCGGCGAACCTAAAACATTTATGGTTCTTAGCGGAATTTTCCTTGTAATATGCACTGCCGGCAGCTTTTTTATGAAAAATCCGCCTGATGGTTATACTGCCGGCAATACAGTTTCAAATGCGCCATCAGCTAAAATTATAAAAAATTACTCAACTATGGAGATGCTTAAAACCCCGCGGTTTTATCTGATAACAGTAACTTTTTTGCTTGGCTGCATGGGCGGACTTATGGTCATAGGATTTGCAAAGCCAATAGCTGCCGCAAAGGGACTTGAAGCGACTGCAACAATCGGCGTGCTTGCAATCTCGATGTTTAATTCTATTGGCCGCATCTTTTGGGGAATGGTTTCTGACAAGGTTGGACGTTTAAATACAATCGTTATACTGCTTATCGGAACAGCTGCGCTTTCTCTTCTTGTCAATTCCGTAAATGGTTATCTGATTTACGTTTTCATTGCGTTTGTCGGTTTTTTCTACGGCGGACTTCTTAGTAATTTTCCGGCTCTAACAGCCGACCTCTTCGGCCCAAAACACATGGCTACAAACTACGGATTTGTACTTGTAGGTTTTGGCGGCGGAGCAATTATCTCATCGCAAATCGCAGGTTATTACAAAAATATCGCTGCGGATAATATTGACCTCATGTTCCCAGCGTTTATTATCGCCTCAGTTTGCGCGGCTCTGGGGATTGCAATGGTACTGGTTCTCAAAGTTATGGATAAGTCAACCGTAAACCGCCTTTAAAACCGGACACGCAGCTTGCTGCGCTATGCGTTCAGCGAGATTTCTTCGTACAAAACGGGCCAATTTCATTTGAGCTTCGTCCGGTATGATTATCAAATCAGGATTATAAATTTCGGCGCATTGCAGTATGGCCTCCTGTGCCTCTTCGTATCTTACTGTCTGTATCCATTGACACATTTTTGAATGCGGCCGTTTGACAGATGGAAACCTTGTTCCGGCATGCACTCCGATTACTATGGGTTTGAACGGCGGGAAGAAAGAGAGAAACTGACTAAGATATTGCATTGCCGCTGTATATGATTTTTTATTTTTGACCGGTATCAGTATAGTTTTTAAAGTCAATTCACCGGTCTGCCCGTTTATAATTTTTTTACCTTCGGGCGGAATATATAGAATATCCTCTGTAAAATTTACCGCAACACGCTCCGGCAGGCTTCTGAATAAAAATGGAAACGGAGAACGTTTTTCTGTTCCCACAACAAGCATATTGTGAGTTCTTTTTGCAATTCGTTTAAGTATTTCTTTGCGTTTGTTACCTGTTCTTACTATCTTTTTGATGTTTAGCCCTATCTCTTCAACATCGCTTCTGTGCGCTCCTGCCGGGAGCACTCCCCATTTTTCGAGCAGGTTTCTGACCCCTATGTGTTCAAACGCCTCTTCTTCCAGTCTTACGTCCACTATCTCAAGTGAGCCGCATGACGCCTGCGCAAGCTTTAGCGCGTGGGCAAATGGAGCCTGTATGTTAGCTTCTCCATATATGGGGAGTATGATTTTCAGCTTCTTTGCCGGTTTGTTTGTTGACTGCTGTTTTTGTTCATCCATTACCAACCTCATCTTTTTACTGTTGCACAGCCTTTGCAAGAGTGTATTTTGTTATTATTATCGGGGGTTGTCCCAAAACGAGGGTGGCAACAAGCCCCGCCCGGTCATATCCGCAAAAAAGGATTATATATGGGTAACTGGACAATAGATACATTGAAAAAGAACGTTTACGGTACGGAATCTCTTGATACCGCCCAAATTGATTCTCTCCTTGACTGTATGAACCAGCATTTTCCGCCGCAGACTTTTCAGGATCACCTTGACAAACGCAGACGCGCCGTTGAAAATTCCAAAAACGCAAAACATCTGCTTGATGGAGCGGTTCAGAGCTTCCCTCAGGTTTTGAGCCATACCGCGCTTGAAAGCTCATTTGACTCTCTTAACGGATTTGCCGTAGTGTTCACAGCCGGGGGAGAAGGAGAGCGGCTGAGGCTCAGTCTGCTTAACAGGGGAGTAAGCGCGGATAATCTGCGCGATTTTACTAAAGCGACTTATCCATTGAAAAATTTCCCCAAAGATTTCGGCGCGCTGCAAATTAATCTCGCAATGATTAACTGGATATGTTCTCAAGCCAATATTGACATTCCGGTTATAGTAACCACCGGACCGCAAGGTTCTCTTACCCATAAAGTAATATCCAAAGTTTTAAAAGAACATAATAATTTTGGTCTGAAAAATTTGCGTATCATTGGTCAGGATGAGCGTCTGCATTTCACTTTAGAAGAGCAGGCCGCCTTTAATATTATTGACGGCCGCCCTGTTCCGGTTACTCACCCTGACGAAACCGGCGGCCCTCTGATGAAATTAAAGCAAAAACCGGACGCAGATACGCCCAGCGCTCTTGAGTGGCTTGCATCCCTTGGGTGCACAAAAATTTTAGTAGTTCAGGGAACGGCAATTTATGAACCCCGTATGTTCTCTCTTGTAGCAGCTGCGGCAAAGGAGCGTGATTGCGTAGGCGTAGGGATTCCGCGCGCCGCTTTTGACCCCAAAGACCCATTTGGTACATTTGTAACTATTGAAAAAGACGGCTGTTCAAAAACCTGTATTATTGAGCAGGATATCCGCAATGATGTTACCCGCTCAGTTAAAGATGAGGCAAGCGGCGCGTTTTTACCGTCTAACACCGGAATTTACGCGCTTGACTGCGGACTTCTTCTCAAACATGGTTTACCGGATTACGCTACTCCGCCAAAAGAGGTTCTGCCCGGTCTGCCCCGCAGCCCAAAAACCGGTTATGCGGCGACTGATATTCTGCCTCTGGCATTGCGCCCTCTTATTCTTACTGTTGAGCCAGATATGTATGCAGTAATAAAAACAGCAGAAGACCTTGATACACTTAGCGTTACGGCGATTCGTTTTGGGCTTGGGGAGATTGTTGAGAAGAGATAGGTCACTTACGGTAAAGGCAGTGTGCGTATCATGAACAAAACTTCTATGTTGGATAACTCAGCTAACAAACAGAGCAAGCTCGCTACGCGTTTTAGAAACATAAATATGCTTTTCATTGTTCTCGTTCTGTTAACAATGGCAGTTGTGGGAGCTGTCTCAATCTATATTCTTGCGGACAGCGCGTCTAAGGATTACGTGCGCTTTTATTCATCTGAAACTGTAGAGATATTGAGTTCGTACCTGACAAGAGAGATTGAGCTTGTAAGGCACGCAGCAAACTCAGAAGAGATAATTGAGTGGTTTGCAGACGATAAATGTCCCAATAAAAAAATCGCCGCTTACAAAAGAATGATGCACTACGCCGATATACTGCAAATCAACGGCGTATATTTTGCCATACGAAGTTCTGGACATGAGTATTCCGTTAACAAGGACGCGACGTTTGGAATGTTCAAGCCTATCCCGGACAAAAGCGACTCAAGCAAGCCGTATATACTTAATCCTGAGACTCCCTACGACCAGTGGTTCTTTAATTCTATGGAGTCAAGCTTTGATTTTACCCTGAACCTTGATGTGGATAAGATTACAAATTCACGGCGGCTGTGGATAAACCACAAAGTAATGAAGGGCAATAATGTCGCAGGCATATTCTGCTCCGCAATACAGTTTGATTACATATTTGATAATTTGTTCGGTCAATATGACAGACGCAGCGTAATAGGATATATCATCGACAAAAATGGCTACATCCAGTTAAGCAGTTACAAACCGGAACCTGACCTCATGCGCTATTATATGACTGAGGATAACGCCGCCGAAAAACTTAACATACTGAACGTCAATTCAGATCCAGCTTTTACTTATGCTATAAACCCGTACCTGAAAAATCCGGTTATCTATCATTCTAACCGGGTTGAACCGAATATAATGAAACTTTCCCACGGAAACTACCGTTATGTATCAATTGCTCCTATTCCAAACACCAACTGGTTAACTGTCACCTTTTATAATCCCAGCGCCCTGTTTAATCCTACAATACTTTTGCTGTCAATAATAATTATAATTCTTGCATATATAATTTACGCGTTGGCAAGCTCTTTATTAATTCGGCGGCTGTTGTTTAAGCCGCTGGCCAAACTTACCCGCAGCGTCTCCGAGACCGATTTCAACATTGACAGCATCTACGGCGTAAACCGCGATGACGAGATTGGCGAGCTGGCGCGTACGACACGGGAATCGTGGGCGCGTTTGAACGAAAATAACCTGAACCTGATGACCTTGATAAACGAACGTGAGCAGCAGGCCCGTATTCTGCACGCGATAAACACAATGGCAGAAGCGCTGTTCAATGCGGAAGACGAGGACGCTTTTAAAAAAGCCCTGCCTGAGGGTTTGCGGTTTATAGCTGAATGTATGGACATGGACCGCATATACGTATGGCGCAACGAAGAGAGAAACGGGGTTCTTCATTATATCCTTACGTATGAATGGATGAGCGATATTGGACGTAAGGGAAACCCTATTATGCCAGGGTTAACTTTAAAGTATGAAAAAGACGCGCCCTGGTGGCTGAAAAAGTTTACAAAAGCCGAATGTATATGCGGCCCCATCTGTGAGATGTACGGGCCGGAGAAAGACCTTATGGAAATTAACGGCGTAGTATCGGTTTTAGCTATGCCGGTGCATCTGCACGGACAGTTTTGGGGGTATGTCAGCTTTGACAACTGCCGCGTTAAACGCACATTGCCGCAGGAAGATATAGATATTCTGCGTTCCGGCAGCTTCATTATAGCAAGCGCCATAAACCGCAATATGCAAATGGCTGCCATAAGAGATATGGCTTTGAATCTGAAAACCGCCGCAGAAGAGGCAAACGCAGCCAACCACTCAAAGTCTGTATTTTTGGCCAACATGAGCCATGAAATCCGCACGCCCATGAACAGCATTATCGGATTTTCCGAACTTGCGCAGGACGATGACGTCTCTGCGAAAACCAAAGATTATTTGATAAAGATACAAAAGAACTCCGAATGGCTGATGCAGATTATAAATGACATACTTGACATTTCAAAAATCGAATCCGGCAAAATGGAGATAGAAAATATTCAGTTTGATTTGCACGATATGTTCTCGGTCTGCCGGACTATAATAATGCCCAAAACCTTAGAAAAAGGTTTAACGCTGCACTTTTACGCAGAGCCGTCCGCCGGAAAAAAATTGTACGGCGACCCGACAAGGCTTCGTCAGATATTCGTGAATCTTCTTTCAAACGCCGTGAAGTTCACAAACACAGGTATGATAAAGATGCTCGCGTCTGTAAAGGAAACAGACGCGCGGAGCGTAACCATGTATTTTGAAGTAAAAGACAGCGGCATAGGTATAACGGCTGAACAGATGATGAACATTTTCGACCCGTTTATACAGGCGGAGACAGGTACGACGCGCAAGTACGGCGGCAGCGGGCTTGGACTCACCATTACGAAAAACATAATTGAAATGATGGGCGGTAAGCTTAATATAAACAGTGTGCCGGGTGTGGGTACCAAATTAAGTTTCGAACTTAAATTCGATTCGGTAGACGTCGCATGCGAAGAAGAACCGGCGCAGCGGGTTATATTTGACAAAATTGAAAAGCCGGTATTCGACGGCGAAATTTTGCTGTGCGAGGATAATGCAATGAACCAGCAGGTTATCTGCGAGCACCTTGCGCGGGTGGGCATTAAAACTGTTATTGCGTGGAACGGTAAAGAGGGTGTAGACATAGTCAAAAACCGCGCGGATACCGACGCTAAACCATTTGACTTGATTTTCATGGATATACAGATGCCTGTAATGGACGGTCTTGAGGCGTCGGCCAGGATTTTCGAGATTGACGCAAAAACTCCGATTGTAGCCCTTACAGCGAACATCATGAGCAGCGCCAGAGAGTCTTACCTGTCAAAAGGAATGGTAGACTGTGTAGGCAAGCCGTTCACATCGCAGGAGTTATGGCGGTGTCTGCTGAAGTATCTTAAGCCGCTGAGATGGCAAAAAGAGAACGCAAGCGTGCGTGAGCAGGCAGACGACGAACTGCGGCAAAAGCTTATAAATAAATTCGTAAAAACTAACAGCGAAAAGTTTGATGAGATAAATAACGCCATAAACAATGGAGATATAAAGCTGGCGCACAGGCTGGCGCATACCTTAAAGAGCAATGCCGGCCAATTAAATAAAATGCTTTTACAGCAGGCAGCCGGAGTTGTGGAAGGCCTTCTCAAAGACGGAGAGAATCTTGTTACGCGCCGGCAGATGGAGAGTTTGAAAAACGAACTGACCGCGGTTATTACAGAGTTTACGCCGTTAGTTAACGAGTTGTCATGTTCAGCGGCAACGGTCGAACCGTTAGACAGCGAATCCGCGCGAAAAATTTTGGAAGAGTTAAAACCGATGCTTGAAGAAAGCAACTCTGCAAGTCTGACGTTTATTGACAGACTTCTTAAAATACCGGGAAGTAGTGAACTGATTCAGCAAATAGAAAATTTTGATTTTAAAATTGCAAATGAAACGCTCACAAAATTAATAAAAGGAGATTTGGCGTGACCGAAATTAAAAAAAGCAACAGTCTGCTTATTGTGGACGACGATGCGTCAACACTAATGGAATTTGTCCATCTGTTTCAGCCGATATATACAATTTATACGGCAAAAGACGGCGTCAGCGCCCTGGAAAGAGCGGAAGAACTCCTGCCAGACCTTATTTTGCTTGATATTCTCATGCCGGGTATGAACGGATTTGAGGTTCTTGACAAACTAAAAAAAATAGACAAAACGAAAACAATCCCTGTTATCTTCATAACCGGTCTCAACGAAAACTCTAACGAAAGCGAAGGGCTCGCTATTGGAGCCGTGGATTATATACGCAAGCCTTTTGACGCTACTATTGTCAAGTACAGGATTCGTAATCAAATTAAAATTATAAATTTACAGCGTGATTTGAAACAGATGATTAGAGACTCCGAAGCTGCCAATCAGCCGGCGTCAGCAATTCTTGTTGACATGAGCAACGAAATGCGTACGCCGGCCGATACAATCTCCAATGAAGCCGAATCCATAATACAAAATGAGAAACTTCAAACCGGTACTGCGGCTGAGGAAGATATCGAAAGCCTGCGTAATAAATTTCTGGCTATAAAGGAGATGTGCGCAGACTGCAGCAGAAAAGGCGCATTGGATATGCTTTCCCGTATTGTAAACTGTTCAAAAGAGACAAAAGCTGTTTTAGACCGTATAAAGGAGCATATACTAAAAAGCGATTTTAACGAAGCTGAAAGCGCGGCTATAGAGTATGCGAGAATTTTGCAGCCATCTGAATATTCGAGGAGAAGCTAAAGGATTAGAACTTAGAGCTTAGAACTTAGAAAAACAGAATATGTCTTAAACTCTCGATTCTAAGTTCTGAGTTCTAAGTTCTAAGTTCTAAGCTCTATATTTTGCAAGCAGAGCGGTTTATAATTTAATTTAAAATATCATGAAAATTATCTCTATTCTCAATCACAAGGGCGGAGTGGGTAAAACCACATTTACTGGAAGCATTGCTCAGGCTTTGGCTCTAACCGGGAAAAAGGTTCTCGCTATTGATAACGACAGCCAGCATAATCTTTCCTCTCTGCTCAATGTTGGCGTTAAGCGTCCAAATATTTTTGACGTCTACAGCGCGTCTCCGCAGGAAGCTCCTAAACAGTTTTTAGGGTCAATTGTAAAAACAGGCGTACCAGGGCTTCACCTCATAACGTCCTGCAGTGACCTTATTGATTGTGTTGTTTTAGATGTTAATCATCTCAAAAATTGTATAAGCGCCTGCGCTCTTGAGCGGTATTATGATTTTGTATTGATTGATAACGCTCCGGGTATGGACAAACTGCAATCATCAGCAGTGAACGCAAGCGATGAAATATATGTCCCCACCGAACTCAAACAGTTTGCAGTTGACGGGCTTGTGGAGATGGAGCGGATTCTAAAAGAACGCTGTCCGAATGGCGGCCGTATCACTAAAATCATCCCGAATTTCTACCGCGCTGTCAGGCGTCAAAACAGCTTTATCGCCGCGCTTAACACGATGTTTCCAAACAGGGTTACCGGAACCTGTATACCTGTTGATCCGGTTTTTGACGAGGTTGTGACAGAGGGTAAAATTCTGTTTTTGCACAGGCTTTATTCCAAAGGAGCCGCCTGTTATATTAAACTTGTGCATGAGCTTTTCATGCTTGACGAAGAGGGAGTATGGGATTCTGTCAGCGATAAACGTGATGAACATATTCGCTCTCAGGCGCGTGAAAGATATTTTAAAAATAGAACTTAGAACTTAGAAAATAAAAAAGGTATATGGGTTAATTTATGAGCATTGAAAAAGCAGGTGAACCGGTTTTCACCAATATTGATAAAGTTCTTACAGAAAAGATAATCTCTCGAAGTAAAGAAAACTGCAAGGAGTCTGAGCCTGTTTCAAAGCAGGTTTTCAATGATAATAATGCCGTCAGTCCGAAATTATCGGTTTCAATAAAATGGTTAGCGGCAGCGGTTGGATTTGCTCTTCTTGTTGTATTGATATTCTCAAGAAAGAACAGCAAAGATGCTTAACCGCTGGGTTGAAGCTGATGAGCTTAATTTCATCGAACAACACGAAAATGCTGATAAAGAGTTAGAAAAAGAGATACTTGGTCAAGCTTACGCTACAAGACTTCTTGGCGCTGAAAATGATTTGACCATGCACGGCGGCGGAAATACATCTTTTAAAACGAATATCGTTTGCAAAGACGGCAGTGAAAAACGCGCATTGTATGTAAAGGCTTCCGGAACTCCCCTGTCTTCGTTTATGCCGGAACATTTTGTTGTGATGGATTTGGATTTTTTAGAAGGATTGAAATCGCTTAGTAATTTTGATGATGAAACTATGGCGCGGGAATTCAAAAATCATCAATTGTCAAACAGTAACCTGCTTCCATCTATAGAGTCTCTCATGCACGCGTTTATCCCCGCGCGTGTTGTTGACCATACTCATCCCGCCGCTCTCCTCAAAATCGTTAACCGGATTGATGGAAGCGAACTTTTAAAAGAGTGTTTTGGAGATGAACTTGCAGTTATTCCTTATGCGAAGATGGGATTTGACCTTGCGAAAGCGGTCTTTGAGGCTTCGCAGAAAAATGTTGGATGCAATGGTGTAGTAATGCGTCATCACGGGCTTATTGTATGGGGAGATGACCCGCGCGGCGTTTATGAGAGAACTATTGACATTATCACAAAAGCCGAAGTGTTTTTACCGCGTAAATTCGTCCGTTCAATCGCGCAGCCTGATGTTGAAATATCCGTTGATTTGTCAATGCAAAATTACGAAACTATCAAGCCGGTTATGAAAAACAGCTTGACGCATGGTACGTTTACATTGTTAAATCAGCCTGATATCCTTGAACTGATAAACTCCTCTGACGGCAAGGCGATAGTGTGTAATCCGCCATTAACCCCGGACTACCCAATGTACGCACGAATCAGTCTGCAATGGGCTGACGGCAATATTAATGCAATGCCTGTTCCTGCGGCTGATACATTCCCGCATGCGGTCGTCCACCCAAAAATTGGCGTACTGTGTTATGGGGCGGACGGGCAGTCAGCCAAAAGAACCGCAGATTTCGTCCATCAGGCATTATCAATAAGACGCGCTATTTTTGAAACCGGCGGAACTTATGAGAGTCTGGCTGAGGAATTTATTTTGGATATGCAGTACCGCGGGTATCAGCAGTCAAAAAAAGTGTAAACAATTTTCAATCAGCAAATATTTTTTGTCAATACATCCAAAAGTAAATGAACGGTAATTCTTATTTACCAATATACTCTTTTCCCTGGTGTCCGCCTGCAATAAACTTACGTCCCCACGTGTGAAAAAGATTTTCGGCGGTTGCCGGTTCGGGAAAGAGATTTTTAGCCTCTTCGCGTTTAACAAAAAAAGCGTTAGCTCCACTTGTGTTAGTCCCTGCAAGGCGGTAACCAAGTTCACTGCCAAGCAGTTCAAGAGATTTGAGAGACGCACTGTGTTTGTCGCTGCCATCCCATATATGATGCGGATTATACTTCATCACCCATTCGCACGGTGGCGGAAATTTAGCATTGAACTCTATTACAACGACTCTCGGCTGAATGCAATTGATTGCTTTCCACACCCAATAATCGTTGCCGTCTATATCTATACTCAGTAAATCTATTGAACCTGTGATTTTACTGCCTATTATATCATTTATATTCTCTGCGGTTATGAACGCATTCACAACAGTTAACCGCTTTTCCGAAACCGGACGGGCAAATATTTTTTGCAGCCGTTTGAAGTGCGCTTTACTGCCCTCTATCCATAACCCGTTCCAACCATTGAACAGAAGATAATGGGAGTTACTCTCCAACCCATCCTGAACACCGAACTCAACGAATGTCTTGTTTGTCGTTCCTATTCTGTTAAAAATCTCGCAAATAATGCCGTCTTCATCATGCTGTGAATAAACTTTGTATCCGTAGCGGTCGAGATGTAACGGGTCATTGAGCCTTCGTTCATTTTCAATATCCTGATCATTGCGGACAAAAGCCTTACATAAATACTTTCGACTGAACTTTTCGTAAAACCGTGTCCATCTTGGAGTAAACATATTTTTCATAAAACTCATAACACCATCCTGTTTGCTTTAGGATTAATACAAATCATACTCATAAAGCCGGCACTCTATTTTCCCGTTGAAAAAAGGAATTTTCCTTTTAGCTTTGAGACCTATTTGTCCCGCAAGATTTGTATTTGCTGTAAAGACTCCGCCCCGGTATCCGCGGCATTTCTGCTTGAAAAATGTGCCGATGCCTCTGTATGTGTCAACAAGATTAGCCTCATCCCCCAACCTCATTCCATATTCAGGGTTGACAACTACAACTCCCGGAGTCGGCGGTACGGTAGTTTCCGCAAAGTCGCATACCTGAAAATTGATAAGCTGACTCACTCCGGCTGTCTCCGCGTTTTTGAGAGCGGCTTCAATCGCTTTTTCATTTTTGTCACTTGCGATAATTTGAGATGATGTTGTTTTAAGGACGTTGTTTTTAGCGTCTCTTTTCATCACATCCCATGCTTTCAGGTCAAACCCAAGAAGATGAAAAAATCCAAAATTTTGCCTTGTTAATCCCGGAACTCTGTTAGTTAAGGCGAGAGCGGCCTCAATAGCAAGCGTTCCGCTTCCGCACATAGGATTGACAAAACTTTCACCTGTTTTTAAACCGCCGGCTATTACCACTCCTGCCGCAAGAGTCTCCTGCATAGGCGCTCCCAAAGGAATACGGCGGTATCCGCGTTTTGAGAGAACCTCTCCGCTTGTGTCAAGATATACTGTACACTTTTCATCTCTCCAAAAAATGCTGACAACCGCTCCGGTTCTATCGGGCCCGCTGTCGGGCCGTCTGCCTTTTCTTGCCATAATGCGGTCAACTATTGCGTCTTTGGTTCTAAGATTCGCAAAACGCGAATCGCGGATAGTATCATTGCGCACATTGGATACTACCGATAGATACTCGCTTGACGGGATGATAGTTTCCCACGGTATTTGCGATAACTCTTTGTAAAGGTCATCAGCATTACGGCAGTTAAACGCCGCG